>WSSedB1CaDRAFT_10000013_pt1 | contig 93018 bp, 81 predicted proteins | sample WetSurSB1Cattail_FD_9460 | JGI IMG/M metagenome (IMG submission 9460)
CCGCAAGCAGCGGGGTATATTGTTCTCTAAAGGTATCGCAGTCGGGATTTAATACCCTTCATACGCCCCAAGGGGCGGGGTATTAAACCCTCCGCACGAATAAAGAATGATGCGTAGCAGTCATGAGCAGTTTGGTAAGCGTCAAATCTTGCACACGGAGCAGAATTTATTATTCCATGGAAGTAATGAAGTCCATTGTTCAGGAGTAGAAAAAAAAGGAACTGCGGAAAAGATTTCCCTCAGATATTCATAGGGTTTCAGCCCGTTAATTTTTGCAGTTTCAATAAGAGAAAAAAGAGCACAGGAACTTTCAGCACCTTCAGAACTACCGGAAAAAAGCCAGTTCTTTCTGCCTATTACAAAAGGCCGGATGGCATTCTCACATTCGTTATTATCAGGAGTTAAATCAGAACATTCAAGATAAACGGTAAGGCCGTCCCAGTTATTTTTCATATATGAGACCGCATCATGTATGGCAGGTGAGTACAATTGTTCCGACGGCACTGAGTCGAGCAGTTCTTTGAGAAAATTGAAAAACGGCACACACAAATTCTTCCGTGTCTTTATGAAAACAGCAGGTTCAAGATCCTGTTTCCGCAGTGTTTTTTCAGTTCCATATATTTTTTCAAGTATTCTGAGTACCTGTGATAAAAAAACATTTTTATGATTTGCTTTCAGCGCATCTACAAAACGCCGTCTGGCATGTGCCAGACACAGCGCATGGTGTATTCCCGGATGTTTTTCTTCAACACATGCATACCCTTTATAGCCGTCCGTCTGAAGCCAGCCTGCATACCCTTCAAGATAACTGTCTGCATATGATCCGCTGCGGCCGGGATGGTATTCATACATACAGACCTTTTTTCCCTGCCGCCCTCCGGTCGCTGCCCACATATAGCCTTTACATTTCTCTCCGCCTTTCACATCTTCATGAAGAACTGTGACACCTGTTTCATCCATGTGCATTACCGGTCCGCTCTTTAACTCTTTTTTCAGCAGATCAAGCAGCGGTGCCACCGCTTTTCCTGCTTTCATCTGCCAGAAGCTCATGTCCTGTCGTGAAACTGCTGCTCCGATTTCTGAAAAATGTATTTCCTGCCGGTAATACGGCTGATGCCGGGAAAATTTGTTTGTAAAGATAAAAGCAAGCAGTTCCGGCCCTGCTATACTTCCCCTGATGAGCGTCTTCGGCGCAGGGGAAATACGGACAGCTTTGTGCTCTTCGTCTCCTGCACCTTCGCAGTAATGACATGCATATTTCGGCCGTACAATACGCTCCACATAGACCTGCTCCGGAATGACCACCAGATGTTCTGAAGTTTCTTCTCCGATCTTTTCAAGTGTATGGCCGCATGCACACTGTTTCTCTTCTTCGCTGATGTCTATTACTTTCTCAACTCTCGGCAGGTTGTCCGCCAGTGCTTTTCGTCCTGCTTTTATACCACGCCTTTTATATGATCTTACCGTCTGTACTTCGGCTTCTTGCCACTTTATTTCTTCCGGATCATCGCTCAACCCTTCTGGTGCAAACAGCGACTGCTGTCCTTTGTCTTGCTCTGACGATTTACAGTATTTCCGGTACAGGGCCAGTTTCAGCTTTTCATTCAGAATAAAATTTTGTGATTCGAGTGTCTGTATCTTTTTGTCTTTCTGTTCCAGTTGTTTTTCCAGCCGCGCTATATACAGCTGTGCACTTTTCGGATAAGGCGTCTCCTGTTTCATGCCCGCCAGTATAACCGGTTTTTGCAGATTTAAAAAGTACTTCTTCTGTTTATCTCATACTTTCCCCGTCATATACGGGAAACTGTTTCCATAGATTTATTCCTTTCAGCATCAAATGGAGTTCCATTCCCGTTATCTTTACATAGTTTTCTTTATTTTCCTCCGGTACATAGTACTTCCTGTAATCTTTCTTCTTTTTCTTCCAGATGCACCATCCGTCTCCTGCCCACCGGTATACATGTATTTCCTGTTTGCTGTATGTCCTGAATATGTACATATCTCCGCTGTACGGATTCTTTTTCATGCCGTATTCTATCATCCCGATTATCCCGTCCAGTGTTCCCGGTACGTGTTTATCTCCCGTCCACAGATACAACCCTACTTTGTTCGGATCCGGCAGCAGGCAGTCCGCTGCTCCCTCAAGTATACTTTCGCTGTTTCCTTCCATCTTTTTCCTCTTCTGTATACTTTATTACTTTTTCTTTTTATTTTTTAGGTGGGACTGATTTGACGCTTATGCAGTTTGAATATCACAGAGATCCAGGCTAAATATCACAGAGATTCAGATTGGATATCACAGACATTCAGGTTAAATGTCACAGATATTCAGATTACACAGCTCAGATATCCTGAGTCAAATGCCCAATATGCTGTTAAAGAACGATGCCCTTTACATACAAAAAGCCCGGTTCCTGTATTCCGGGGAACCGGGCAATCAATATTTTATATCAGTTTGTTTTGAACAGCTATTCCGTTATAACGACCGGTTTTCTATAGTACACTTCCATACTGGTGGCAGACGGTTTGTTCCGTACAATAACAGTATATTCACCTGCTGCTGTTCCGGACGGAATGCGCACTTCAAGTTTTCCGTCTGTATTGTGCGGGCAGTACGTAAGATGCACTTCGCTTCCATCCTTTGAAAGAAATACGCCCTGTTTTTCGTCCGATTCATCATACTTCAAGTAATCTCCCAGTATGATGATGGAATCGTTCGGTTTTATTTCCGCCGTATTTGCTCCAACTGCGTTTTTAACAATGGTTATCTCAGGGGTCATGATAAGTCGGCCGCTTACACGCTCTATTTTAATATCATCCTGCACCTGAGAATTAACTTCCGTAGAAGGACAGTACAAAAGACTCACCTCGTGATTATTCGTAAGATTTTTATGTGCAAAATCCTCTTCGGCATTATCCGTTGAACCTGATGCAGATGCATGAAAATATCCCAGCGGTGTATGGACTGTATACCCAAGATTCACGTACTTAACCATAAGCCGTTTCATAACATTCAGTACGCCCAGTGTATCAGCTTCCGTTATGGTCGTATTGAATGAGTACATCTCCTTTACCAGTTCATCGATAGTAAGGCTGCCGTTGTTTGAACTTCTGAAAAAGAACTGCTTCTTTGCATTGATTGTTTTATTATCGCGTAATGAAACCTGTAACATACTTAAAATCCTCCTGTACATCAGAAACGGTCCCGCGGCGTTCCGTCCCTGATGCACATCATTTTCCGGCTCCCGTACCGCAACGCAGCACGACACTGTACAACAGTGCTGCAGGAACCTTATGACGTAAAGATAGCACAGTGAAAAGCAGCCGGGAGATGAGGTTTCCCCCCTGAAAACAGGGGGGAAACCTCATCTCCCGGGCAAAACGGTTGCTTATATTGACAAAAACTAACCAGCATAATTACAATGTTGAAATCACCACCCCCGACGCAAACACCGTTTCACATTCCGGCAAAAAATGGACCACGCAATGCAAGTCAAATAAATGTTAAAACAATACGCCAGCACCTTTAGAGGAACAAGTATAAACAAAAAAAAAAAGAAGTTATAAAAGAAAATGAAGTTTCTGATATATATACATTTAATCTTAACGGATATCCTCAAAAAGTTTTGATTGAAGGCAAAAACAACAGCCTTCCGGTTTTGATTACTCTTCGCGGCGGACCGGGAACTCCGATTCCTTTTTCTGTTGGCTGCCGCGGCCTGTTTCGGATTTTACAAATAATTTTTTAATGGTCTACTGGGATCAGTTAGGATGCGGAATCAATAATTATGAAATAGATGACAGTTTTTCAATTACTCATTTTGTAAAAATGACTTGTGATTTGATTGATGAAGTAAAAAAACTGTTTCCGGATAATAAGGTATTCATTTTTGGTACTTCCTGGGGAAGTATATTAAGTTTATTGGTTTCAGAAATCAAGGGGCAGGAAATAGCAGGAGTGACAGTCTCCGGACAGATACTGAAAAATGCATTATTTTGCGGCGAAGTGTATAAAACACTTGAAAAGAATAACGTTCCACAAAAAATAGTTACCAGAATAAAAAATGTTGATATTGAGAAAATAACCGTAAAAGATTTGCAATTCGTTTCATCATGTTTGAGAAAATATACTGATGCGTATATCAATAAAAAATCAAAAAACGAAGGAATCGGCAAAATAATATCAGGTTTGTTAACATCGCCCGATTACAGTCTTAGAGATTTTAAAGCGATAATAGTAAACGGATATAAAAAAAATGTTTCTTTGTGGAAGGAAATACTGCATCTTGATTTATCTGCAGAACTGGCAAACGTAAAAATACCGTACAGTATCATTCAAGGTGAAACAGATGTAGTTGCATCAACAACACTGGTACGGAATATTGTTTCAGCCTCCGAAAATAATAATCTAACATTGGATATAATAAAAAATAACGGGCACATTCCGGGAAAAGAAATGATGGATGTTGTTTTTAACAGGTTGCTGGAATTAAGAAATACATCATGTTAAATTCTTTTTTTAAGTATCCGGCAATAACCGGGTTCATCCTCCGGTGCAGATGAAACGACTTCCAGTTTTTCTGCATGAATCATTTCTTCGATACGCAGCGCAAGACAGCTGCCACTGATGCCAGGTTGATATTTTGCAATAATTCTGCCAATCAAATTTGCTTCACGGAATTCATTTTTTTCTAAAGCTATCTCACGCAGAATAAAGTCATCATAAAAGTTCCCGGGAACGCTCTGCAATTTCCCATTTATAACGGCACGCAGCGGTGCATTTTCTTTTTGAAGTTCCGACCATCGAGAAGCGGTGTCATTTATAAATGCTTCTGGTACAGCCTTTTGCAAATCAGGATAATTGTGCCACTTTCCCGGTTCAACCTCGCCCCAGCAGCTATGCCTGACAATTACTGTATCTTCAACTTCCCATTCTGAGAGTTTGACGAGAACGACTTTAATAGAAGGCTGTTTCCAACTTTCCAACAGGTGTATAAGCCAGAACATTCCACACATCTCGTCTGGCTGATTACTATACCACATGCGCAGAGTCTCGCCATGCTCAGCTCTGCTGCGTATAACATCCAGATTTTTTATGGCTGATTGATACAGATCTTCTGCAGCCTTCCTTCCAACGTTCTCCGGATAGGTGCTGAAAAGCTGCTCCAACGCGGAAAGACGTTCCATGCCGATACCGCAGTCTCTGATGCTTCCAACACTCCATGCAAGATTAAAACCGAACACATCCGACGGGGTTCCTCCAAAAGGGACAGCTTTTTCCCAGTCTCAGCGTTCCTTTTCCTCAAATTCGCGCCGTGCGTCCTTAATCTCCGCTTTTGTCGGTTTGTCACCATCTGTACGGCTTATGATAATTCCGGCTGCTCCACTACAGTATTTTCCCCGGCCATACTGCTGTGCCATCTTTAAGCTTCCGCATGCACTGTCGCTGAACACAATTTCCATCACGGTGCTGTCCCCCTTCGCCGGTTGTGTATTTAACTACCATAAAGCATTTTTAGTAATTTCACAATCGTAACTCACTTTCGTCAGTATTGCCGTTCAAACAGTCTTTGTTAGAAATGCTGCAGTCCAAGAACGATTAAACACCAACTAAATATGGAGGTGATTATGGACAAATTAGTATTATGTATTCTTTCTATGTTAATTGCGGGTGCTTTTGGTGGTTTTGTATCCGGCAATACCCCGGTCTATTCCTCCATCTGTGTATCCGTTCAAGACGATGTTTTTTACCAGTTCTGCCAAATACGTTGTCAGCAGGACACCACATAAAGGTACAAAGTGGTTTAAAATTTAACAAACTACTATTTTCATGTATACTATTTAAATAAAACTGGTATCGATAATACTATGAAACTTCTAAAAAAAACTTATATGCTGAAAAAAGATGATGTTGTAGCAACGATATCATTGTCGGGTGGACGTGCAGGCGATAATGACCATGTTATATTGACTCCGCTGCAGCGGAGCAAAAAATACAATTCAAAATGAAGAGGTACTAGAATGACACTTGAAGGAAAGGTAGCACTTGTAACCGGTGCCAGCAGAGGAATTGGGAGAGGAACAGCAATAGCATTAGCAAAAGAAGGAGCTAAGGTCTATATAACCGGTAGAACAATCAAAGAGAATACAAGTTCAACAAATCTTACTGGCTCAATATACACAACAGAAGCAGAGATAAATCAAATGCATGGTAATTGCATTGCTATACAATGCGATCATACATATGATGATCAAACGGAGGAAGTCTTTAAGCGAATACAATCCGAGAACAATAAACTCGATATTCTTGTTAACGCAGTATGGGGTGGATATGAGCACTTCACTGATGGAACTGAGTTCTGGAAAGAAGAAGGTTTCTGGGATATGCCCTTACAACGATGGGATAAAATGTTTGATGCAGGAATTCGAGCACATTTTGTTGCGAGTAGTTTTGCAAGTAAATTAATGATACCCTGTAAACAGGGACTTATTATAAATTACTCGTTTTGGGCAGCGGAACGAAATGATAAAGGTGTAGCATATTCTGTAGCTAAGGCAGCAACAAATAAAATGACAGAATGCATGGCATATGAATTGAATAAGCATAATATTTCTGTAATAACTCTATATCCCGGATTGGTAAGGACAGAAGCTGTAATGAAAAACGGGGATTATCTTGATATAAGTAATTCAGAGTCAAATGAATTCAGCGGGAGAGTAATTGCAAAAATCTACAATGATAGTAATAGAATGCGCTTAAGTGGAAACCGATATATCAGTGCTGAACTTGCACTTAAATATCATGTACAAGATATTGACGGGAAACAACCTGTCCCACTAACCGTTGATAAATGTTAGTCAGATACATATTTCCCAAACAACAACTTACACGTTGACAACGTTGGTTTGACACTGCTTGAGCTGTGCGAGAATAAGAGAACAGGAGTTACTGATGAAAAAAATAAAAATTGCATTATTACAAATTATGCATGGTAAGACGATTAGCGAGAATTTAGATATTGGGATGGAAAACTGCAGGAAGGCAAAAGCATTAGGTGCAGATATTGTATTGTTTCCGGAAATGTGGAGTGCCGGATATAACATACCAGAGAATGTTGAAGAACTAAAGAAAACAGCCATAAGTATCGATGATAACTTTGTTAATTCTTTCAAACGATTAACAGAAGAATTGAATATAGCAATAGGAATAACCTTGTTAGAGAGTCATGACCCGCTACCGAGAAACACCATGTGTTTGTTCGACCGCTTTGGTAATAGAATAATTACCTATGCAAAAGTACACACATGTGATTTCGGAGATGAAAAAAGGCTTACCCCCGGAGATGATTTTTACGTATCAGATTTAAATACTGAAAGTGGAAAGGTAAAAATAGGTGCAATGATTTGTTATGACAGAGAATTTCCGGAGAGTGCAAGAATATTAATGTTAAAAGGTGCAGAAATAATTCTTGTCCCAAATGCGTGTCCTATGGAAATAAACAGATTGTCACAATTGCGGGCAAGGGCTTTTGAAAATATGGTGGGAATTGCAACGGCAAATTATCCGAAGGAACAGCCTGACTGTAATGGGCATTCTTCTGCATATGATGGAATAGCATATAAACAAAATGAAAGTGGTTCAAGGGATACTCTTATAATAGAAGCAGGTGAAGAGTCAGGAATCTATATTGCAACATTTGATATTGATGAATTAAGAGATTATAGAAATAGAGAAGTTCACGGAAATGCATATAGACATCCGGAAAAATATAAAATGCTTATTTCTGAGGAAAAAACAGAGCCCTTTATTAGAAGTGATTATAGAAAGTAACGGCAACTGACACACATAGAAGGTCAGGCGGGTGCAGCCTGCTGTTACTTATCAGGTCATAAATAAAAATCAGGACAAGGACCATATATCATTTCGCTCATTTTCTTATAATCTCTTTTAGGAATTTTTAAGCTATGGTCAGGAGGCATTAAACAAAACGTGCCCGGTGTTGCTTCACAGATCATAATAATGACATGAATAACGCGCAGGTATAATGGATGTTTCCGGACGGTGTGCTTCATGATGAAGGATAGTAGCCTTTTCCCAGAATGTCCGTTCGGGCAATACTGTAAGAATCTGTGTTGATTTTTGTACGAATACGTCAGGATATAGTTCTGCACTATATGGTACCACTCTCTGCAAGGCGCTTGAGATTCTGCCGGATAGTCGCATTATCAGTAATATCACTGAAATCCCGTGCTGTAAAAACAGTCCCGGGGCTTTTATGAGCAATTCGGTTTTGAATCTTTATTTTTTTGCACCATTTTAATACACTATTTTGTCACAAAAAATATATACTCTTTGTGACAAAATAAACAAGACGAACCTTACTCAAATGAAACCACTTGCTGATAGTTTACATACGGAAGAGGTGTATTTCTTCTGTCCGGATCATTATTTTTCATTTTTCCATTCACTCTCCAGTTCCTCAGCAACAGTCGTATCTTTGAGGCGTTTCTGATACTTCCTGCTTTTCAGATAACTCTTCTCTTGCTTTCTTCTATATGTTACCAAGTCTATTACAGTACATTCATATTATGCCTTCTACAAATCACTAAATCAGCAGGAATCATTCGACATTGAACACCTATAGATAAAATTTTTATTGAAGTAAAGTTGATATAGAAATAATAACAACTTGTGGTTTCATAACATAGGTGATAAGATTTGTATACCTATGGAAGTGAGTAAGAGTTTAGTAAAAAATCCTTATAAATCAACAAAATCAGGGAAAAAATATCTTATTACAAACTGCAGCGGAGAATATTGTTTTCTTACTGAAAATGATATGGCTGCGTTTACGACGGGGAATTATTCTGAAATCTCCTGTATAAACGAACTTCAATCACGATTTTTCATTTGTCCTGAAAATGAGCAGAAATGGGTAACGGAACATCTTAATCAGAGAAGAAAGATAAAACAAAGTTATCTATGCGATACAGAATTGCTTTTGATGGTTGTTCCGACGTTATTCTGTAACAGTACCTGTATTTACTGTCAGGTAAGCAGTATAAATACCGACCGGAAAAACAAATCCATGAGTTTTAAAACCCTGTCGGAATTCTGCTTCTTTGTCTCAAGACTGTCATATAAAAGAATAAAAATAGAATTCCAGGGAGGAGAACCGACGCTGGAATTGACCTCGGTACAATTAATCGTCAAAACGCTTCTGCGAATTCGTACTATTGATTTTTCGTTTGTTATTTGTACTAACCTGCTCGATATCGATGCTGATTTTATCAAATTTGTTAAAAAATATAATGTCTGCATTTCGACATCGATTGATGGTTCTCAGTCGATCCACGATTTTCACCGTCCCGCACTGCGGCAGGCATCAAGTTTTATTTCGGTAACAAAAAATATCGAAAAATTGCGGGATGCGGGAATATATCCTGCTGCTTTAATGACGCTGACGAGTTATTCAATCGACCATATTATCGATATAATTAATCAATATGTACAGCTCGGTTTTGAAAGTATTTTTATCCGGCCACTGAATATTTTCGGAAGGGCTGCTGAGAATAATAAATTATACATACCTGATCAGACTTTTTTAGATGCTTATAAAAAAGCATTGGATTATCTGATTACATTGAATTTAGAGTCTACCAATATAAAAGACGAGCTTACTTCTATCTTATTACGAAAGATATTGACACCGTTCGATGATGGTTTTACTGATCTTCAGGATCCCTGTGCCTATGGTTCTATGAGCCTTCTGGTCAATTACAACGGGAACGTATATCCATGTGATGAAGCACGGATGCTTGCAGAAATGGGAAATGACTCATGGCGGATTGGCAACATTTTCGACAAAGAAATTCTTCAAGAAATTCATACGTTTCAAAACGTTATTGAAGAATGTGAACTTTCGAAAATTCCGATGTGTAAAGACTGCGTTTTTAAATATTACTGCGGAGCTGATCCTATCAGACTTTCTCTTCGGAATGAGTCGGATTACTGTGGAATACGGAAAGGAGTTTTTAAAATTATATTCGACAGAATAGACTCAAACGATCCCAGAGTTATTAATCTGTTTAACAGATGGGCACGGTATTAATGAAATCACTTCTTATTGAAAAAGAAATAGCAACACTTTTTATTACGAGCAAGTGTAATCAGAATTGCATTATGTGCCCGCAGGAACTCGGTAGTTTTACACTGGCGTTGTCTGATTTTCTAGTCGAATGTAATGAAGTCTCATGGAATACCATAAAGGCGCTGTACATTACCGGAGGCGAACCTTTATTAGAGCAAAATCTTATTACTGAAATTTTACATACAATTCCGGAACATCTGGAAGTATATATTCTAACAAACGGCCTTATTCCTGTAGAAGATGCTCTCTTGAAGGATAAAAGAATAAAATTTTGTATTCCTCTATACGGTTCCTGCAGTACTGTCCATAATCAGGTTACTCAACACGACTCTTTTATACCGTTACTGACGAACTTGTATTACCTTGGTTCTAATAATTGCAGAATCGAAATCAGAACAGTTCTTGCATCTTTTAATATTCATAAGCTTATGGAATTTTCTCGTTTTATTGCAATGAACTTACCTTTTGCAGAAAACATAGCCTTTATGGGTATGGAACTGGTAGAAGCTGCACGGAGAAACATAGACAATATTTTCGTAAATCAAACATTGTTCGTTCCTGAACTTATTGAATCGATTCAGTTTCTGAATTCCTGTCAGATAGATGCCTTTATCTATAATTTTCCGCTTTGTTATTTCCCAGGCAGTATGCATAAATATCTTATCGATTCAATATCGCCAAGAAAAAAGTATTTTCCGCCATTCTGCAACGGCTGTCTGAACAAAGATCTCTGTCCCGGTTTTTTCCGGACAAATAAAAATTATATTGAATCTAAAGGAGGATTTTATCATGCATAGAAAATGGTGGTCATTGTTAATCCCTGCACTTTGTCTTGTGATTCCACTTGATAAAGTACAGGCAAATACTTCTACTCCTGACAACGATCTGAATGACAAACTGCTGAAGGGAAAAGTAAATACAAAATATTTCTATTCGTTCAATGCTTTAAAAACAGGAAGTCATTTTTTCTATGCTATTCATTCATCTCATGCTTCTCATAGTTCGCATCAGTCGCATTCTTCTCATATAAGCGGCAGTAATTCGTATTCCACTCAAGACTATTCTTCCCCATCGGCAGTACAAAATAATCAGAAACGAATCCCTCTTTCCATCGACGAACCGGCCGTTATTCTCGAAGATGTAAATGTCCGAAGTCTTGCATCGGTTCAATCTGAAGCTCTTTGTGTTGCAAAAAAGAATCAGATTGTAAAAGTCATGGATTACAATACCGAATGGGCCAAAATATCGTTTATGAACGGAAATAATGTAGTTACCGGATGGATAAAAACCAACTACCTTTCAAAATTCTGATTAAAGGAAATACCGGCAGGAAACAGGATTTTAGCCTATTCTTCTGAAAGGACTTTATGTGAAATAATGACCGTAAAGGCTGCAACCGATATTCAGGTTACCACCTATGCAATTAAAAGCGTTAATAAAAAATAAAGCGATAGCAGCAAAAATCGCTCCATAAGCAGCATTACAAATTTACTGCCTTGAACGATTTTTTGAAAGAATATCAATTTCAGATATGCATGATTGTTTTATTATCAAAGGAGGATTTCTTATTTCCTCTTTAATCGGAATTGAACATCGTTCTACATATGGATATTAATACAAAAATAAAGGGGTTTACTGTTACAAAAGAAAATCTTTCTAAGATTTTCACGCAAATTTGTAATATTAAAATTGAGAATCAACTGAATTTTGTATTTGAAAGAGTTGAAAATATTCGGGAAACAGACAATTATCCGGGAATATTACTCAGCCATACGTAGGGATGTTTATTCGTGAGTAAAAATGAAACTGACATCAGCATAAATAAAACATTACTTAGGGAAGCAAAAAAAGTAACAAATACCTATTTTGCTATTCAGAATGTATGATCCTTCACCTATTTAAGCAGCAGCAGTGTGCCTGCTGTAATTGCAGTAAGTCCCATTACTGATTTTTTCTGCAGTCTTTCGCCAAACACGAAATACGCAAACACGACTGTAACCAGAATGCTGAGCTTGTCGATTGGAACGACTACGCTTGCCGGCCCCGTTTGCAGTGCACGGTAATAGCACAACCACGCGCTACCCGTTGCAAATCCTGACAGAACAATGAATAACAGACTTTTCCTGTCGATCGTTTTTATTTCATGCTGCTTCTTCGTGACAAAGACAACAATCCATGCCATGATAAGAACAACAATAGTACGTACTGCCGTTCCGAGTGTTGAGTTGATACCCTCTATACCGACTTTACCGAGAATTGAAGTAAGTGCGGCAAATACACTTGAACCGACAGCATACATGAACCACGACGCGTTCTTCTCTGCCGGCACAGCAACTGACTGCCTAACATTCTTTTTCTGTATCATCAGCCATGTACCGATACCGATTAACAACATTGCCGCTGCTTTCCATACCGTCAGTTTTTCTCCGAGGAATACAAATGCAAGCAGCATAGTGAGTATGGTGCTTGTCTTGTCCACCGGCGTAACTTTGTTTACGTCTCCGGTCTGTAATGCTTTGAAATAACACAGCCACGAGGCTCCTGTTGCGATACCGGAAAGAATAAGAAATACAAAAGTTTTTGTGCTTACACCGGTAAGTGTTGAAAACGATCCGGTGATCCAGACCATGAGCCACGAAAAAAGCAGTACTACAACTGTTCGAAGCGCGGTGACGACATTCGAGTCGGTATTCCTGATGCCGCACTTTGCGAGAATAGCAGTCGCGCCTGAAAACAGTGCCGAACCGAATGCAAAAAGAATCCACATGGAAATATCTCCTTAGTATTCCTTGTCAAGCAGGCTGTGGTACCATGTATTCAGAGCATCAACCCGACGGCTGAAGGAATCTGCAATATCAACCTTCATGAAAAGAATCTGTACGTTGCGGTCATGATTGCGTACAGTGGCTGCTGATGTCAATACGATATGCCGTGATACCTGCTATAATAATTTTTATTTTCATACGACAGCTCCTTCTGTTTTTCCTGCAGATATTAATAAAACAAGCCAATGCCCGCCGAAATTTCAAACAGAGGACCAGTCCGCCATGATGTGTTGAACATACTTGCAGCCATACTGCTGTTTACCTTTTCAAGAAGCTTCTCCGCATCTACGCCGAAACTTCCGTGTATCTGCAGACTGCGCCACCGGACGGGAAATACGTTCACATCCATGCCGAACGTATACCATCCGTCCTTCGGATTTAAATAAGAACCGGCGGCTGTATTATGTCCAAGGGCAGCGTCGACGAATGGAGAGCACTGTACTTCACAGTTCAACAGAGACAACCCAGATGTGTCCGGAAACTGTACTGTAAAAAGAGTAAACGGCATATCCATGTTAAGTGAAACAAACAGGTCCGTTCTGATGTCGCGGTCGCGTATGCCGCGGAGATATGAACCTGCGTTTCTCATTAATTCGCTGCCTGATTCATACATAAAAAACTCACGGGCGGCAAAACCGATATGGGTGGAAGATTTGTATTGTTCTGCATCTGCTGTAAATGCGAAAAATGGTTTTGCGCGGATAAAATCGTAATTGAATGTCTGTATGAGTGAGACTGCATATCCGCTGCGGAAATTTCCGTTCCAGAAAACATTCTGTGCAATCAGTTTCTGTCCTGCTGCAGTCGCCACCTCGTACCCACCGGCTTCATATGCATCATTTCTTCCGCCGGTTACGGATGCATACGGTCCCCAGTTCAGCGCTCCGAATGTCACCGGATAGTATTCAAACTGCGTACCGGTGCTGAATAACACGTTGTTTCTATTTAAAGCATATGCCGCATCAGCGCTTGTCGTAATGAACGCGTCTTTTGTACCGAGTGAAAACGGCATGACGAGCGACACATCACCGCCGATACGTTTATCCGGCACTGCATCGAACGTGTCGTCGTCGGGTGCATAATAGAGCGACGCGCTCAGAGGAGCAAGTGACCCGACAAAATTATAATCCTTGAGTTTAAGCTTTACCGAGAGTCCCGTATTTGAACTGAACGACGGATATGGTACGATTATCGTATTCTTTGTATCGTGTACGCTTATTACCAATTTATCCGTGACGGTACCGTTCCCGTCGGGAGATGACAATGTCCCGGCAATCTCTGTTTCATCGAAAGCGCGGCAGCTGGATAACTGTCCGCGGAGCAGCTGCACGTATGAAGCAAGTTCCTCCGGAGAAGTAAACTCACGGGTTGTGTCAATTTTAAGCGTCCGCGAAAGCGCCTGCTCCGTTGTCCTGCCGTCGATACGATACTGTACGTCTCCGATCCGCCACGTTTCCGCAGATGCAGCCACGAGCAGAAGGAACGATGCTGTGACCATAAAAAAAAGCTGTTTCATACAATATAGGATAACGTCATCTTTTAAACGAAAGATAAACTGAGGAGTTTATACCTGTTTTCGTATTCTCTGCCGTACTTTTTGCCATACTGGTAACTTTGAAAGTGCGATGTTCTAAGTCGGGATATTACAGCGACTTAGAACTCGACGGCATCTCTAAAAAGTCACTGAAAGTGGGTTTTTAGAGATATCCCTAATCTATATCCTGCCCATCCGCAGATAAAACCAAGTGCACATCCTGCCAATACGTCAGTCGGAAAGTGTACGTACAGGTACAGCCGGGAAAATGCCATAATGACGGCAAAAAGCATAAGAAACGGCCACAGTCTGCTTCTGCAGAAAAACAGACATGCCGCTGCTGCAAAAGCTGCTGTCGTGTGTCCGGACGGAAATGAATAGTCGTGAGGACGTGCTATAAGCAGCTGTACCGCAGAGTTCACATCACAGGGGCGGAGCCGTGCTGCAAGAGGTTTTATAACAATACTGCAGAGAACTACCCCGATAACGACAGCAAGACTCATGCTTATTGAATCAATTCGTGTTTTTTTAGGGATGAACAGAAGTACGGCGATCAGAATCCAGATAAAACCTGCCGTTCCTGCGAGAGAAACAGCCTTCATAATGCCATCCATAATACTGCTACGCAAGTGATACTGAATAAAATCAAGTATCTGTAATTCAAACACCGTCATACGTTCCCAACCTCCGTTCTGCATAGTCGATAACTGTCATTTCTACTTCTCAAGAGAAAGCTGACTACGGTACCACGCAAATACTGCATCGGTTTTCCGGCTGAATATATCTGCAAGGTTCAAATTCCAAAAAAGAATTTTTTTGTTTTTATTGTGATTATTTACTGTTGTTACAGATGTAACCACAATTCCCGCATCTGACTGCATCACGGACATATACATGATATACTCATTCTTTTCTGCGCAGACAGATCCGAGATATTTCAGCTTTGAAAGGTTTGTTGTTGTAAGAAGTGTTTCATTATCTGTACTGGTAAAGATATGATTATATCTGACATCGCCGAACAACGTCTCATCCTGTTCAGCAATCCGTTCTACATGCAAAGGCAATACCTGACAGACAGGATCAGTCAGTGCATGTTCTTCTTCTCCTTCGTGTTCAGATTCATGTTCTGAGGCTTCTCTTTCCTGTTTTTTTCCCTGTTCTTTCTTGTGTTCGTTTTCCTCTGATTCAGCCTGTCTGCTGCTGTCGCCGGCTTCATCGGTTTCTGATGCGTTCATGTAGTACGAATCGCTTATTGTATTTTTCTTAACAGGACCTGCGTTTTGAAGTGGATAAGAAATACCGGATTGTGCAGATAATCTGCTTAATATATTAAAAAGCCTTAGTTGTTTTTCAACGGGTGTAAGCGCAGTCCAGGAATCGGGATATGGAATGACGTCTCTTTTTACAATCATGAAACTTTTCGTGCTGAGAATGGCCTTCGAAACAGCTTTTGATATCATGCTTTCAACAGGTAGTTGATTAAGTATTTCTGTTTTGTTCTGCTGTGCGTGCAGCATACCAAGTACCAGCGTGCAGGTACATATAATCATTACCGATTTTTTCATATAACACTCCTTACTGGTTTAAGCTGTTCATCGCAGCAAGTGATTTTTCGATTGCAGTATCGCATGATGCGGCATCTGCTTTGCTTTTGCGGACGGAAGAAAGAACGTTGTCGATTGTGTTGTCTGCGGTCTTCCAGCCGGTTTTATCAACAGCTTTCAACTGTGCGGCTTCACTGTCCCATGCCGTTTCCAGCTCCGCTGCCTTTAATTTTGCGGAAACAAAATCACTGCCGTCTACATATTTCCGAATGTCTGATTCTAAAATTATGAAAGTACCGAGCTGTCCCTGCAGTGTTACACCTGATGCCTTTGCTTTTTCTGCAACATTGTGCGAACACCATACGTAACTCCCTGCTCCGATAACGATGAATGCGCACAGTACGCCGATTGTCTGATGAAACACGCGCTGTTTTGAATTGTCCGACTGTTCGGAATCAACTACCGCAGTTTTTGTTTTTGTGTCAATTTTCGTGACGGAAAGAATAATGATGACCGCAACAATTGCAGCAAGGAATATAAAACTTGTCACGGTTGTTCCAAGTCCGAGCCCTCCGTTTTCGTACGGCTGAGAAAGGTAATCCCCAAGTGAAGCACCGAGCGGACGGGTGAAAACGTACGCGACCCAGAACGAGAGGACGGAATCGATTTTGAAGCTCTTCCAGATGACGAAAACGGAAAGGATTATCGCGGCAACGATGATGCCAGTGCGTAGATAACCGAGACCGAGCGTTTCAGAATACAGATCTCCGACCGCCGTTCCCAGTGCAAACGTGAACAGAATGGTGAGCCAGTAGAATATTTCGCGTTTCATTGTGTAGATTGAATGGACTGAAAGTGTTTTTTCGCTCCGGTACCACATGAAAAACGTCAACAATAGCAGGATACTGAAGAGCAGCGTACTGAATTGCAGCGGTACGCCGATTCCGTCGGTAAGGTTGTCAGTTACCAGTGTACCGAACACGCTTATGAGCACAACCGTAAGCCAATACAGAAGAGGAATATATCTTTTTGCCTGCAACTGAAAAAAAAGCACTGCAGCAAATGCCGCACCCATTACGACCGTAGTAGGCACAAGCCCCAGACCTAGATTCACGTTGATAAAATCGGAGAACGTCTCCCCAACTGTCGTGCATAAAATCTTAATAATCCAGAAGAATATGGTTACTTCGGGAACCTTGCTGAATAGATATTCAGTCTTTGATTTCTCATCATTCATAGTCATTCTCCTTGCGGCAAAAAAACCGCCTGCATCATTACAAAAATGATACAGGCGGTTTTTAAACAGAGAATAAACTGGAATAAAAAAAATTAAGCTCTGATTCGGTATCCCGCACCCCAGACAGTCTCGATATACTCCGGATGTGACGGGTCTGTTTCAAGTTTTTCCCTCAGCCGGTTTATGTGCACAGGAACAGTTGCGCTGTCGCCGGAAGCGTCACTTCCCCAGATGCGGTCATACAGCTGCTCTCTGTCAAAAATGATGTCCGCATTCATCATGAGAAATAACAACAGTTCATATTCTTTGTTCTTGAGTTCGACTTCCTTACCGGAACAGAAAACGCGATGCGTCTCTGTATCTACGGACAGTCCGCGGATGTGCAGTTCTTTATGTTTGGGAGTTGTTCCCCTGAGACGATCATACTGTGCAAGATGCGCTTTTATCCGCGCTATGAGTACGCCCGGCGAGAAAGGTTTTTCAATGTAATCATCGGCGCCTCTTCCCAGTCCCCGGATTTTATCAATGTCTTCATGTCGTGCCGTCACCATAAGTATCGGTACATCCGTTTTTTCCCGAAGTTTCCGGCAGACTGTAAATCCGTCCATACCGGGAAGCATGACATCGAGCAAAATCAGGTTGTAGCTGCCTTCCTGTCCTTTTGCAAGTCCCTCCGGACCGTCAGCGGCAATATCCGAAGAAAAGCCCGACGCAGCGAGATAGTCGTGCTCAATTTCCGCAATTGATAAATCATCTTCGATAATAAGTATTTTTTCATTCATACTGATTTCTCAGGGGAACTGAAAACAGCGGTAAGCGGCAGCCGGATGATAATGGAAAGTCCTCCGGATTTATTATTTTCAGCCATGATTGTTCCTCTCATGCGCTGGACTGCTTTTGCTGCAATCGCAAGACCGAGCCCACTGCTGTCAGCCGTATTTCTTCGTGCAGTATCGCACCGATAGAATACAGTGAACAGATTTGCAAGAGATTCTGACGGTACTCCCGGACCGTCGTCCGTAAAAACAAGCATTGCGTTTTCCTTTTCTGCAGTGACGGAAATATGTACGTGAACAACAGGTTTTTTTTTATATTTCACACTGTTTCCGATTATATTCTGACAGATCCGCATAAGCAGATCCCGGTCGACAGGCACGCGGACTTCATCAAACTGTCCGGTGATAATACAGGTATCCGTATCATATTCATCCCGGCATGCCTGCTCTATGACGTGCATCTCTTCCGCAAGATTACAGACTGCTGTATGAACGGGAAAATCAGCAAATTCCATTTTTGAAAACAGAAACAGCTGAGAAATAAGATACTCAAGTTCCTGTGCCTTCTGTCTGATGGTTATCAGATATTTCTGCTGCATATCGGGGGTTGTGGCTATTCCGTCAAGTAGCCCCTCCACATAGGCAAGTATCGATGTAATAGGTGTCCGGAGATCATGCGAAATACCTGCAATGAGTTCCGTGCGGTCCGCTTCGTGCTGTTTTACCGATTCAACCGATTTCTTCAGATGTTCTGCCATGTCGTTGAAGCCGGCACACACCGGTGCAAATTCATCGTTGCTTACATATAAAATTCTGTACGAAAGATTTCCATCTCGCAGGTCGTGCACACCCTTTGAAAGAATATCCAGCGGCTCTTCAATCCGTCTGAATACGAATGAAATAAGGAAACGGTTGGTTCCCCATACGGAAAGAATTATAGTAATTATGAGTACTGCCGCACAGCAAATAATGAGTGTCTTAAGTGCATGATATGATGTTTTTCCTTCAATACCGTATATTTCAAGCCTGAACGATCCGTTTGTATTTATAATTTTTTTTGTATACAGAGAACTGATTCCATCCGAAACGAGCGCTTCCTCTCCGAGCAGATCTGCAGCAGTTAACAGTTTCTGATATCCTGCCGGAAGTATGCCTTCCTGCGAAACAATGGTTTCCTGTAAAAAAATCCGGTAAGAAATTTTGTCTTCCTGAAAAATATCATTCATTATGCTGATTTTTTTCTGCCAGCCTTTCTGCGGTTCCCGTAATATATGTTCAATGGTAAGTGAAAGTTTTTTACTCGTTTCCGGAAAATCCTCGTCTGTATACAGTCCCGGACGAATGCCATGTTCGATGGAGAAACGGACAGCCTGCAGACATATAAGTCCGATAGCTGCAGAAACAAATACAGGAACCGCGATCATGAGGACATTTGATATAAAAAGGCGTCTTTTAATTGTCACTTGATAAAATCCTGCATCATAATTATAAACAGGAAATAAACATTGTGTCCATTTACGGCAGTGTGTCATTACAAAACAAATTAATTCAGACAGATTTTTATTGATATAACCCAAGTTTTTGCCATGTCATCAATATTTCTCTTGCTGGAATGCCTCTTTTATAGTACAGTTTTTTAAGGTTCTGTATTGCCAATAAAATTTTTTAAAATATTTATCACAGAAAAATCCGATTTACTCAGTGCTAAAATTGGAATTATTGAATAAATATTATTATAACACACAATCTCCCAGTAACCATTTTTAAACTATATTTTTCATTAATTTTTTGATTATTTGCCATACTACAGAAAACGGCTGGCACACAATATGTACCAGCCGTTTTTTATCTAGTATTTAAATATATGGACAGTTCTACCCCGTGGAAAAGCATATTTCTGTCTTATGGGATGACCTTTGCTGTCTTGAGGGTCGCCGTTTTCTCATCTGTTCATTAAAGCGAAAGCAGGAAAGATATCCATTCCCAGTATCTTTATACTGTCGTTCAAAAATAGCTGCATCACAGTATTTCTTCATTTTCCTTGCAACACTCCGCATACTTTTCAGATACAGTGTTGGCAGCTCCTGCAGTACATATGCATAGCTGATCCAGTAATAGTACTCTTCTGAAATATTTTTCCGTCTGTTGAAAAAGGAAACTGCGCGTAATAAAACCCGTTACTGCGCTTAAAAAAAAATAAGGCTTGGTCATGGACTACCTCTTTTTTCAGAAGAAAATTGTTACTGACAATTTTCACTGACATTTGAAAGATATTTCACGCCAAGCCCTACTTGTATTGGGATCGATAGTGTGTTAATTACTTGCACCGCTAGCAATTACCTATTTAGCGGGGGCAGGACTTGGCTTCCTCTCGCACACTTCCTGTGTGCTCTCTCCTGCCCGACTGCACTCGCTGACGGCACCGTCCCTAACGCCTTTCCGCCTGTCGGCGCGCTCGTTCCGTTTCAAGTCCTGCCATACTACTGCATGTGCACACAGCATGTTAAATAAAAAAGGCTGGTATCGTTAGACATCAGCCTTTGTATAGCGGGGGCAGGACTTGAACCTGCGGCCTCCGGGTTATGAGGGGATTTTAAAGCCCTTCGGATAACTTCACACAACTTCATTTAATGCTGTTTCATGTAATATAGCACGGTTTGGTACGTTTTACAACACCCTTTTTTTCAAGTCGCTTCAGTAAAAATACAATTCTGCATAGATTTTCTGCATAGATTCGTGACCGGAAGTATCTTTAACCCGGAGGCCGCACCTAATACGTACGTGATTATTTTTTCCGTCATCACTCAAGAAACAGAAAGACAGGCCGTAAGATACATGATACAGTATATGTACGAACGATTTGATAAAATAAATGCATTACAGATTATCTATTCCGTCATCTTCCCGAGCCATGAATACAACCATATGTACAGTCTGATGCATTCAAGCGATGCATACCGTATCTTTTCCTGTGAAAGAACCGCATCGTAGTCAAGCTGAGATACTGCCCCCTCTTCCAGCTGCTGCTTCATATCGGACACAAGACTGTCCGCATCTGCACACAATTTTTCCGCTTCTGTAAGTTGCTCTTCAAATGATGTACGGAGCATCTCATATTGCTCCCTCACGGCATCTTTCTGTTCCAGATATGCACGGTATGCATCCTGCGCAGTCCGCATCTCAATCTCCTCGGACTCACCTGTCTTCGACACAAGAGCCGATATGAGCGGCGTCATATTAAGCGATACACCAGCCGCCCATGTACAGGCAGAATCGGCGTCACGCTTCCATGCCGACTGCCAGTCGGATGCTTTCACGGTTTCCAGTGTCCATGCCGGTTTAAGCGACAACGTAAGTACCGGTGCTCCGCTCTGTTTTGCAAGCACCGCTGCCGCCTTCAGTATGCTGATTTTGAGCAGCAGTTCCTGCGCACAGGGATCATGTACGCCGCCTGTCAATGCAAGCGCCGGAGCAAGTCCGTTCTGCGGCAGATCTGTTCCTTCCGGTTCACCGCTGAACGATCCGCATGCCTCCTTCAGATACAGCACATACTGCCGGTACGTAATGCGTACGTCTGTAAGGTTCTGCTCGTTGCCCATACGGGAACTTTCCAGCTCGGCTATTTTTGTCATATTTGCACCGCCGGTCTTTCTCAGTTCGTTAAGCGCATCTATCTGTTCCTGAGCATAGGCAATCGATGCTTCGTACATTTCCATTTTCCTTCTATAAATAAGACTCAGTATATAGTACTGGGCAATGGTCTCAAGTTTCTGTTGTTTCGTATACTGCAGGACATTGTAATAGTATTCTTTTTTCTGTTGCAGGGACATCCTCTCAGGATTCCTGACCTTCCCCTGCGCATAGAACGGATACAGACTCTGCGACAGTGTAAAAGTCACGTCCGGTATCTGGCTGACATACCGCGTACCAGCTGCCGCAGCAGAGCTTAATGCATACGAGCCCGTCACGCCGATACTCGTTCCTCCGGGAAGCGGCTGTGTAACACTCATCGACGCGGAAAGGTTGTCGGGACATTCGTCCCACCCGTATCCGTCGGGAACGGTAGATGATGCACTGGTCGTAACAGACGGAGCGTATGCGCCGTCAAACGTACTGAATGACAGGCAGGCCGACTCATACGCATGCTGCGCGGAAAGAATGTCGCCGTTTGTTGATACGGCAAGATGCCACAGACGTTCGAGTTCAGTCATTTCTGCGGGTGATTGTAGATCCTGCGGCACGGAATGGACTGCTGCATTCTGTGCAGAAACGGGGAAACCACATTCAGTTTGAACACCTGATACACTCGGAGATGGAAGTATACCTGTCAGAATACATAACAATGCTATACCTGTTAATAATTTCTTCATTGCACACTCAGTTAATAAAATCGAGCTTACGGAGCACCATGCGCAGTGCAGTACTCCGTTCGGTGATGATACGCCCCTCTGCCGTAATCCCCGGGAGCAGCTGTGCACGTTTTCCGTTTTTTGAAACAAGATACGGCTCAGGCACCTGCGCCTCTGCAACAAATACCGGAGAACCGGTGGAAAGCAGCGTACAGTCGGGAGGAATAAGAGAGACTGTTGTTTCAACCTGTCCGTACCGTGACGGCGGCAGGCCGGGAAAACGGATCTTCACGGGATTGCCTACGGCAACACGTGCAATGTAGGAGGGATCTACATACAGTTCAGCTTTGAGTGCGCTGCTCCCTTCCGGCACAATCCGCAATACCTCTTCTCCCTGCATGACATAATCTCCGCAGTTCATCTTTCTCACTTCCGTAATTCTACCGGAAATCGGGGCGTACATTGTTGAATTCTTTATAACGCGCTCCAGTTCCGAGATACGGCTCTCTGCATTGCTCCGGTCTGTCTGCAGTTTCCGGAACGTTTCAAGAATCTGTGCCAGCTGAGTGTTTTTCCATGTATTGTACTGGAGCACGTTCTGCTCGTACTGTGCCTGCATATCCTGTACGTTCTGGGGAACAGACAGCGACGCAGGCTTGTTTTTCTCACGCTCAAGCTTCGTCTTGACATCCGCAATGATCGTCTCGTACCGTTTCTTCTCGTACAGGTAGGCCGCAGATCGCACGTATGCATCGCTCTGCACTGGGAGCGCAGGAAATTTTTCTGTTCTGATAGTCTCAAGCAGTGTCTCGGCCGTCTGCATGTCGCCCTTGAGCTTTGTAAGATATGCACGTTCCGCTGCAAGTTCTTTTCCCGGGGCAGACGTATCAAGTGTAAAAAGCAGATATCCTTCCCGTACCTGCCCGTCGTTCACATATCGTTTTTCAGTCACTTCGCCGCCCGACACACAACGTACAGAAGATACAGCTTCTACCGGACGAAGAGCGACAGATACTTTCACCATATCGTCCATAGGTGCAACCGAAGCCCATACGAGCAACGCAGCACAGGTAATAAACATGGTTAGGATAAAACCGTACATTGCCCGGCACGGCTGAAGCATGAAGAATGCAGTTGTTTTTTTAAACGTGTTGTAATCGGTCAGATGCATCATACACTCATCCCCTGCCACATTTCCTTGTACAGCCCGTCACGGGCAAGAAGTTCGCAATGCGTGCCGTGCTGCACTACTTTACCCTGCTCCATAACAAATATACTGTCGCAGTTCATCACAGTCGTGAGCCGGTGCGCTATGATGACGACAGTCATATGTTCGCTGCGCAGCTGCTTTATGACATTGTGGATTGCCATCTCGCTCACCGTGTCGAGGCTGCTTGTCGCTTCATCAAGGATCAGGAACCCCGGGTTGCCGAGCAGTGCACGTGCAAGCGCAATGCGTTGTTTTTCTCCACCCGAAAGTCCGCCCCCGTGTTCACCGAGAACCGTCTCATACCGTCTCGGCAGCTTGTCTATGAACTCGTGAGCCCCCGCCTTTTTTGCAGCAGCCATGATCTCTTCGAGTGTCGCACTAGGATGGTGAAGCGAAATATTTTCCGCAACAGTGCCGGAGAACAGGAAAATGTCCTGCGGCACGTAACCGATTTTTGAGCGCAGGTACCGCGTATCTATGTCCTGTACGTCTTTTCCATCAAGCCTGATGCTGCCAAGCTCCGGCGTATAGAACTTGAGCAGCAGCTTCACGAACGTTGTCTTGCCGCAGCCCGACGGCCCGACTACTGCAGTCCACGAGCCTGGCTGTATTTCAAGCGACAGATGCTCATACACCGGAAGACGCGAGCCGTAGCGGAATGTCACATCAGTAAGTTCGATATGACCGGCAATAGTTTCAGGTTTTAGGTATTTTCCCTTTTCGTCCTGCTCCCCCTCAAGTTCCAGTATCTCCCCCACACGTTCTGCTGCAATAAGCGATTCCTGCACGTCGTTCTGCATGTTCACCAGCCGGAAGAGTGGTTCTGTGAAGTATCCAAGCAACGCATTGAACGTAAGAAGCGTACCAAAGCTCAGCGTACCCTGAATGATGAACGAACTCCCGAGCCAAAACACAAGAATACCGCTCACACCGTTTATGATTCCCCCCACAAGCCCCTGTATGATACCATACGTATTTACCTGCCAGCCGGAAGCGACAGCCTTCATCTTTCGCTTTTCATACTCATCGTGTACAATGTCCTCCGCATTCAGCGCCTTTACTGTCGCAACTCCATTCAGCGACTCAAACAGGTACGACTGGACATCGGCATTCTCGGACATAATTTTGCTGTAATACCGGCGATATATCCGTGAAAAAACAGCTGCAAATCCGCTTACAACAAGAACTGTTATGATTGAGATTGAAAACATCGTACTGCTGATTTTCCAGAGAATGGGTCCGCTTACAAGCAGCATGACAAGATCCATCACCCCCGAGAGAGCCGCATTCGACAGGGTCTGCTTGATGTGCCCCAGGTCGTCGAGGCGTGAAAGGATTTCACCCGATTTGCGCGATTCAAAAAAAGAAAGCGGCAGCCGGAATATATGTGCAATATATGAAAAGTTCAGCTGAAGGTCGGTCTTGTATGAGAAATGAGAAAGAAGAATACTGCGTATTGTCCCGACGACCGACTGTACAACGGTTACCGCAAGGATACCGATGGAAAGTGTCGCAAGAGAGAACGATGCCTTTGCGAATATCACCTCGTCAAAAACGTACTTGTAATAGAACGACGACACAATACCGAATACCATGAGCATGACGGAGGCAAGAAACGAATACACCAGCAGTTTCTTATGCGGCAGAAACACAGGAAGAAACTTGAGCAGCAGGTTCTCCTTCTTTGTTCCTATTTTAAAGCATTCGTCCGGTTCAAGGAAGAGTGCATAACCAGTCCAGTATTTGAAAAATCCATCATATGTAACCCGTTTCTTTTTTTCAAGTGGATCAGGATCCCACAGTTCAATGCAATTTTTTCCGATACGCTTCACGACAACATAATGGTCTGCCCAGTCACCTTCCTCCCTTTCCAGATGCATGTGTGCAATAAACGGCACCGGAGTTTTCGGTGTAACCGCTTCTTTCGTGCCTTTTACCGCCCGTGCCTTGAGCCCGTAAAGCGAAGCGGCCGTTATCAAACCTTTTATGTTCGTGCCGATAATATCGGTACCGGCAATACTGCGGACTTCCGCAATGCTGAGACTTTTTCCAAAATAAGATGCTATCATGGCAAGGCAGGCTGCTCCGCAGTCCGTCATATCTAACTGCTGTATGTAGCGCATGACTACTTGATTCTGAACTGCATGTGTTCAAAATCAAGCTGGATACAATGATTAAGCCATAAAGGACAACCAAGATCATTCTTGAAACTCATACTTTTTTGAACGTATCCGGATGAATCTGAAAAAGACAAACGTGAATCCGAAGCATAGAACGCGTTAATATTTTTATACAGTACGTTACCTATATACATTTTAGCTATTTTCACATCTTCCGGCGTACTCTTTTTATTCATTTCTTCTTTTACATATTTCAATATTTTATTAGTATCTTTTTCATTTTCTTTTTTTAATAGTATTACTTCAGCACCGGTATCAATTAGCCCGGTATCTGCTTTTCCATTGATATTTACTTCGATTTCCGGAATATTCCAAAGAGGTGCTATATTCATTTCAACACTTGTATTTGAAACAGGGGGCATATTAAATACCATTTTATTATTTTTAAAATCAAACACTACATTTTTATATTCTTTCAGAGTTTTTATTCCGATTATTCCATCTACTCCCATACTGGTCATATCCGGATAATAGTTAAAATCCACATTATAAAACTCATGTTTTCCAACATTCAGGACTGGTACGTTTATTACAGTCTGAGTATCAGTTGTACTGTAATGGTCTATCATATCGCGTATTTCTTTGTCAGTTTTACCAATTTTTTTTAACTCGGGATATATATTTTCTTCTTCATATTTTGCAGCAGAGCCGTATAATCTGTCTGCTCCGGAACGAAACAGGATATTACCCTCAGACCCTGTGTCTATTCTGAACAGTAATATTGCATCTCCCATATCTGCTTTTACGATCGGGGTTACGCTGATTCCTTGAACGAAAGGAATTTCATCATACGTCTTTTTCATTCTGCAACCTGTACAAATAAATTCTGCAAAAACAAATATCGACAATATCTGTGCAATTTTTCTATTCATATCATATATCCTTTTCCTGACATAAGCCAGCCAAATGCATTTATTTGGCTGGCACGGTCCATTTAACCTTTAGTTATGAGTCGTCGTGGTTGTAGTAGTTGTACTTTTCGAACCCCAACCTGATACTGTAACAGACACATGACCGACTGAAACAGTTACAGACCCTCCTCCAGTAGTAGTTGTTGTTGTTGTTGTAGAACTAGAAGAAGAACCTCCAGAACCTGAGCTGGAAGAAGGACTTGAACCGCTACCTCCATTTACGTAATACAGTTCATCCGTGCTCATAACTGCAAATTCATTTGACAGTTCGTAACTTTTTGTTGCTAATGCCATAAAAACTCCTCCGTTTCCTGATGTATGGAAACCTTTCACATTTTATGATAACTTTCTATTCAGGTGTCAGCTGTTTAGTCAGCTATCCTGTCTGGTACAATTTTGACGAATTGTATCAGACTCTCTACTTTCAACGAAAGTAGTATTTTTCCAGATGTGCACTATCCGGTTTTTTCCCATTCCGTATAATATTTTAAAATTATACTCCTCCATTTTTCAACGCACCATAGCATTTTATGGAAATTTCACATTCTTTGTATTTTTCTATATATCTCTTATTAGTTGTTCAGTAAAACAGGCATGAAGATTCCGCTACATAGTGTTCCTATGACGGAAGCCGATTGAAAGTGATGAAATCTGTAATAACAGATTCTGTCGCCAACTGCAATTATGAAACAAAACCTGCTTGGGGAGTATGATGCATATAGGTCTGGATTAAATACACAGAAACAGTAGTTTAAAATCTTCCAAAAAGCTGTTTATAACCAGCAATATAACGGAACAGACGTCTGAACACGTAAAAATTTCCGTAAAATGCTATGGTGTTTCCCTCTATTGAGCTTTACTATGAATTTTATTGGAGGATATCTACGAAAAAAATCATTAAATGATATATTATAACCACATTTCTTGCAGTATCTCTGTTCGCAGTCTCAAGGCGCAGTCAGATTAGTGCAGATGAATCGGAAACACAAGCTAAAGAATAGACATTTCCCATTTCTGAAGAAATTATACTGTCCAAATGTATATTCTGTGTAACAAATGACGGTACGTTTTACAAGCCCGTCATCATATTTATATGGTAATCGCTCGGAGATACAATTTTGTGTATTAAACGCAACCGAAAAGACGGGGTGTCGGTAATAATTCCGACATTTAACAGGTCGTCATATCTCTATTCCACACTGCTTCTACTGTTCAAGCAGCAGACAGACGGAATTTTGCAATATGAGATATTGATCATTGACTCAGGTTCTGATGACACTGATAAAATTGTGAACTTTTTCAATTCTCAGAGGCGGGGAATCATCACGTACCGACGTATAAAAAACAGCAGAAACAGATCTCTGCTTAGAAACGCTGGAGCCGCATTGTCACAGTACAATGTACTTATTTTTCTCGACAATGATATACTCGTTCCTCCTAACTTTATAAGGAGCCACTACAACAGGCAGAAAGAAACAGAGCATCTCATACTGCTCGGACGCCGACGTTCGCTCACCAGTTTTTCGATACGAGACATAAGTGAAGAAGCACTTTGTACCGATTTCAGTCTGCTGGAAAAGCTACCGTGGTATGAAGACGAACGCATGTATAAATCGTTCAATGAACAGTTGTGGCGCTATACATTTTCTCACAGTATATCGCTTCATGCGGATGATTTCTTTAGTGCGGGCAAGTTCAACATCCGTTTTGGTGAACATTGGGGGTTCGAGGATCTGGAACTCGGATTCAATCTTATGAATGCCGGATGCAATTTTGAATTCCTTAAAGAACCGTGTACGTATCATCAACCGCATTTCAACCAGAGTAACATCGAGCAGCATGAACAGAGGCCGAATCAGCAGTTGTTTGTCCGCTTGCACAACTGTTTTGCAGCAGAGTTGTATATCAGTCTGTATTCTCAGTTTGACACTTTGTATCCTGTACTGAAAAATATACCATTCGTTCTGCCGGACAGACGCGTAACCGGAAAATATGATCTTGTCCTCGGCTGTCTTTTCAGTTCCGCTTGTCGGTATAAAACAGATAAGATGTTCCTTGGAACATACATCCCGAAACACAACGGCAGTTCCAGAAACACACTTATCCTTAAAACATTCTACGCACTGCCACATGAAGTTCAGACCGCAATTATTGCAGAAGCATTCAGAGTATCCATACATGTATGTTTCGAGGAATACAGTGAAGTACACAAACAGTCGGTTCTTTCTGTATGCAGTGAGGCGGGATTTTCTGTGACCACATGCAATGCAAAAGGCATACTTTCAACGGTACGACAGAAAGAGATACCTTCCCTTCTTTATTCAATTATTCTTCCAGATATTCTTGCGCCGGAGAAACGGTACGTATATGTGTGGATTGCATACAAACTTTCAAAAGCAGGATATATGGTGACGGTGCAGGACACGAAAAACGTCAAAACATTCGATGACAACGATTTTTCACTCTCGAAAAGTATGACATCTGTTGTTTTTTCTCTTACCAACAGATGCTATGGTTTCATGCACGGTCATTGCATACATTCATTCTCAATGTTACTGTCGGAAAAAATGGGTACCATCAATAATTCCCCGGACAATTACATTATCCACGACGAGGATTTTATTCTCAATTACAAAAATCTAGAAAAACAGGGACATGAGCATTGTTGGCATCTGGACGATAGTTGCTATGAACTTATATCGTTTACAAGTGTATACGACGCATTTTGCACATATGAGAATAAAATTAAGAAAGAGCAACAGGACAACGATTCATTTTGCAGCTTTATGGAAAACGGTTATCTAGAAGACGGAACAGACATACTGCTTCAAGCATTCAGTTCATATAAAAGAGGACATCCGAAAGCACGACTGTCAATAAAAATACCTGACTATGGGCAGCTCTTTGACTGCTGCTATCCCTTCCACAATAATGCTTCCAGAAAAGCAAAAACGTTTGGTATACAACAGAAAATCATTTCTGATTTGAACAGGCTGAACAGCGCTGTTGCAGAATATAATATTGAAGGAAGTGTTGCAATTATCAGGCAGAATATGAACATTAACGGAATTTTTGAATTCATCGATTCCCATGCAGCCGTCGTAAATGCTTCACGAGGATGCTGCACACCACCACAGATATATGCGGCAATCCTCCTTCAGAAAAAAACAATTGTCGCACAGCATCAGCATCTTATGCAGCCATTTTCAGATTATTGCATTACTGTTAATTCAGAATTACATTCGCTTGCAGAAGAACTTGAAGTACCGCTCATATGCTCAAATGCCGCATATTCCGCAGGAAGAATAAATGAGAAAGATCTCTGTAGTGCTTTTGCTGAAAATAAGGAAAAAAAACTGACACCTGAAAAGGCAGAAGAAACAGCATGTTTGTTTACTCCTGAAAATTTTTTTAGACAGCCTGGTTGACTCTTTCAAAATTGATATGTACGCCAAACTCTGTATTTTGTAAAAAGAACCTGTTTTCGGAGTGTGTTAAAAAAGATGACATTCGCCGTCTATTTTATAAGCTCACCTTTGTACAGCCTTCCAGGTATATTCATCATTCAAGAAACAGAAAGACAGGCCGTAAGATACATGATAAACTATATATAAAAATAATTATTAAGACGGAATCATGAGTATAATACACGTTATTGATATTGATAATTTTACAGCTGTAAAAGACGAAATCTATGAACTTCAACGGTACTGGGATTACCGGTTCATGTCTACCCTACTCTGTGATATTCTGCTCGAAGTAAAATGGTACCGGATTCATCTATATTCATCCCGGGAAACAGAACTGATAGAATACCGGAATACGTATGCAGCTGATTCACTCCGTAATTGCAGCAGCTCTCTCCGGGATGTAGTCAATGAAGAAAATGCAGTATTGGAAAACCGCAGTACCGGACTCATGAAGAAAAAGATTCCGAAATGTCTTCGGAGATATGCCGTTATGCGATTGGTAAACAGAACGTATACCGATTTTTATTTCAGTTTTTTTACTGAGAAAGATGATAATCAGCACACGAATATACTGACGGAATTATTCGCTCTTGCTGCATCTGTCATCGACCCGGTATTTTTCATACAAGCCGACTGCAGGGACATATATTCGTATTGCTGTACACTTGCAAAGAAAGCTGATGACATCGGAGAGGCGCTCATAAAACGGGGAATAGATGTTTGCGCCGGTGTTATACAAAAACAGAGTACTGCTGACCGGGTTATCTGTCTCGATGAAAGTGTGCAGAACCTGAACGCCAGACTGGAAGCTGCAGAACAGCAATCTCAGAATGCTTTAGAAAGAGCTGCAGATATAAACGAAATGGTAGATGAACTGGTAAAAAAAAGTATCGTTTATTCAACCACTGAGAAAAAGAAGATGTTCCGGGCTTTATCTGAAAATGAATGCTTCAAAGATGTCTGCAGAAACCTTCCCCGTTTTGAAGATGATATGAAACTGCTAATCATGGACAATTATATTTACTACGAAGACGGATTATTGAAAAGCAGAGATACGTCAAAATTTCCGGTATACTGTTTTGATTCCTATTTTAGAGACACTCAGATAAATACGACAGACTGCTATAAAGCCGTAACAGACACAATGGGCAAACTGATTGGCAAAAAAAAGCTGTATGAAGTAAATAATCACACTAATACGGGTACGATTTTGTGGGATAAAAAGATACGGAAACTTTTTTTTGAAAAAAACACGCATTCGAAAAAAGTCGAGTAGCTTCGGATTTTTCTATGCCTCATACTCCACGCAGAGCTGCAGCCGAAGTCGTTGACTTCATCAAGTATCTGTTAAATCTTTCCGGACCGGCCGTCCGGGAAGAAAGGAGTGTATTATGGCCACTGATAAAGAAACAATTATAGTAGAACTTCCAAATAAACCGATGTTCTCAAGAAAAGAGGTTTCGACACTGTTGTCGATTGGTCTTTCAACGCTGGATTCATGTATACCGGATTCCGAGCTTCCCCGCATACGTCTTTCAAAACATGTTTTTGTCCTTCGTGAAGATCTGCAGGCGTATATTCTGCAGCACCGTTCAACAGGAGGAAAATAATATGACAGAGGATATTGTACGGCAGATATACCGTGATATAGAACAGCTGCATATTATGCACGGCTCCTGTGATGTGGAAATGACATTTCATGACGGCAGGATGCAATTCTACGTGCTTCATTCTTCCGTAAGGCATAATGTAAGCAGCATATCCGGCAGCACAAACAGGACTGACACAATCGAAACAAACGGAGGCAGACTATGAGAATGTATGTAGACGGTATATTTCAGGATTTTCTTTTTGAGTATGGGCTTGGACCTGTTGATGCACTCATCATAAGATGGATCACGGATTTCATGAATTCCGGTAACCAGCGTGCCGTAAAATTCGTGAACAAAAAAACAGGGAAAATAGAGTACTATTACTGGGTCAGCTATGCATATGTACTGCAGGAACTGCCGACACTGTATCTGAAAAGTACTCGGAGTATTGCAAGGAAAATGAAGAAATACTGTGATGCAGGTATTTTTGAGCGGCAGTATAAAGACACCGGGAACGGATATCTGTCCTGCTTCCGCTTTAATGAACCGATGAGAAGCCGGATGTTTAAAGCAAAGAAAACGGATACCCTCAAGACAGAAAAGGTCATCCCATAAGACAGAACTATGCTTTTCCACCGGACAGAACTGTCCATATATTTAAATACTAGATATTTAAAGAGAAGCTGCTGCTGCTGATAGAAATACTATTCCGGAACATTCCTGCGGAGAGCTACAGGAATGTCCGTCGGAGTACTGTATGCAGAAGAACCTATAAAGCAGGCAGAAGGCTCTTGGAACAGGGAAAAACGTCTGGGACATATTGTGTGCCAGACGTTTTTCTGTGGTATGAGCATAAAATAAAAAAAATATAGTTAAAAACTGGTAATTGGAGGATTATGCGTTATAATACTATCCAATATAGGTTACATTTTGTAAGCTTTTTTAGGCAGAAAAGCAATTTATACAACAAACACAATCGAATCACTGAACTACAGTCTGAGAAAAATCACTTGGAATAAGTCAAGTTTCCCGGAGGACGATGCCGGGCTGGCAAAGGGGACTTGTCAGAAACCAGTTTGCAATTCTGTTTGGAGAACGGGTTCCGCTCTTTTAAATAATGTCATTTACATACTTTTTATAACAGGGTCAAAGAACCTAAAAGTTTGTATACCAGAAGCAGCTGCTTGATTTTGGAGTATTGAAAAGTCGTTCCCAGAGGGAATGCTGCAGGGATAACACATCAATGGAATCCTGTAACGGAATACTGAAAACAGAAGTCTTATCCAGCAGGTTCGGCAAGACAAATGTGAAAGACCGACGTATACCTATTGTGAAAATTGTAAAGGCAGCAATAGATTTTATTTCCTATTACAGCAGTCGCAGACCGAAAGAACAGTTCAAAACGAAGAAGCAAAAAGGAACATGGCCGATGCTTATACAGGAGGTTGACAGGATATAAAAATATGTTCCTCCCGGGTGCAGTATACGATACGGATGTTCCCTTTGGAAATCAGTCCGTTAGCAGAGTGTGTTTATAAATATTCAGTGTCAGAGCAAAGTGTTTCAGTCAGGGACGCATACACTACATATAGGTGTGTTTTTCTTTCTCCTTTTTGTTTAACAAGTCTTACCCCCTTTAGGAGTGCATGTCAAATTTTTTCTAAGAAACAACCTGAATAATACGTTATCAACTGGTACAAGTTTGCGTGGAAAATACAGAAAGAGAGGGTGACGCAAAAGTGTACTGTGCATCCATGGGCGACAGTCTGCTTTTTCGTCCAGCGCTTCACGGTTTGAGATTTTTTTATTCTGAAATGCGGGAAACAATATTCACAAATACTTTTGTGCTGGACATAGTTCGTAGTCAACTCTTGTTGATGCTTCTAATACATGATATTATTACTTAATCATGAATAGAAAGGAATATCAGGAAGAAACAACTGAGACAGGGCAGACTGACGGAGTAGAACAAGAACCTGAAGAACAGACAGCTTTGAAACCGTATAATCCACGAGACATCTCGATTGACAATAAACCTGTTATTCTGGAAGCTGTTATAAGAAGAATTAAACAGGGGACTATGAATCTTGCCCCTGATTTTCAAAGAAAAACAGTATGGAATAATATTAGAAAAAGTCAATTGATAGAATCTCTTATGCTGAGTATTCCTATTCCGTTGTTTTATGTTTCACAGACAAAAGAAGGCGTATGGGATGTTGTCGATGGGCTGCAACGTCTTACGGCGATTAAAGAATTTGTTTCTGATAAAAGTCTTATACTACAAGGGCTTGAATTCTGGAAAGAATATGACGGTAAAGGAATTGATGGATTGCCGCCTCTTTTGTATAACCGGATTATGGAAACAGCTTTCCAATTTGTTATTATTGGTCCGGGAACGCCTGAAGCTGTTAAATATAATATTTTTAAGCGTATTAATACCGGCGGAATGCCTCTTTCTTCTCAGGAAATCAGGCATGCACTTTATCAGGGAAAAGGAACCCGTCTTCTTGAAAAGCTTTCTTTGGATGCTGATTTTCTGACTGCGACAGATAACAGTATTGATGATTCACGTATGGCGGCAAGAGAAATTATTTTACGTTGTCTTTCTTGTATGGTTACGGGGTATGCGTCTTATCAGGACTACGATAGTATGGATACTTATTTATGCAGGGGCCTGCGTGTATTGAACGATCTTGAGGCGATGGATCATGAAAAAGAATGTGCAATTTTTGAAGACATAGCTTTTCCTGAGATGCGGTACCATTCGTATGAGACGCTGATATGTACTTTTATTACTGGTATGAAAAGAAGTTATCTTCTTTTTGAAAAGAATGCTTTTCGTATTTCTCTTCAGAAAGCCAGACGGGCGCCTATAAACAAATCTCTTTTTGAAACGTGGGGATCGATTCTGCCTGAACTTGCCGACGCTGATTTTCAAAAACTTTTACAGAGAAAAGAAAAACTATATCAGTTATTTGATACATATAAAAAAAATGATACTTTTTTAAGAGCCGTCTCAAGAGATGCGTGGAAAAAAACAAGTGTCTTTTTTCGTTTTGAGACAATGCAATCGATTATAGAAGAGGTACTGCATGATTACTAAGCTGCACTTGGAAAATTTTAAATCATTTAAACGGGCGGATATTTCCTTTACATCTCTTACTGTATTGACCGGCTTGAATAATTCCGGGAAAAGTTCTGTCATTCAGGCGCTGCGTATGCTGAATACGGCTGTTACTACTACTAACCGTAGGAAAACTAATTTGCCGGATCATGATGTTTTATTTTCAAATTTACGCAATAATCTTTCTAAAGATGATTATATTTTAATTTCAGCAGGGCAGGAAGATAAAGCCCCTGTTACTCTCAGGATTAATATTGACGACGGTAATGAAAGGCTGGATTACAAAACTGATGATAAAAAATCATTTCCTGATATTCAATATATTTCAGCTTCGAGACTGGGTCCTCGAAATCAACTGCCACTACAGTCGAATGCTCCGGATATTTTGACGGGAGATACAGGAGAATATGTTATCGGATGCATTGAGAAACACAGTACCGAGAAAATAAAACCGGAACTTGCCCGCGCACCGCAGGGAATATTACTGCTAAAAGATAATATAGATGCGTGGCTGTCTGTTATATCACCTGGTATTCGATTAAGTTATACAATGCAGCCGGCACAGAACGTCGCTGCTCCATTGTATAACGGAATACTTCCATCTGAATCTGGTTTTGGATTAAGTTACATACTTCCGGTTATTACGTTGTTGCTGCTACCTACAGAAGATAACAGCATGATGCTGCTTATTGAAAATCCTGAAGCACATCTGCATCCTCAGGGGCAGAGTGCAATTGGTCAACTGATTGCAATGTCAGCAGCATGCGGCAAACAAATAGTAGTTGAAACCCATAGCGATCATGTTATTGACGGTATTCGTTTAGCCTGCAAAAAGGAAAAAATTAAAGATACAGAAGTCTCGTTTCATTTTCTGAAACGAGAAGATGATGAACATGAAACTGACATTGAGTCTCCTGTTATGCATCAGGACGGTAAATTATCCTTTTGGCCTGATGGTTTTTTTGATCAGGGGTTAATCGATGCCGGAGAATTGCTTTGATGGCAGAACCTTCTTTTTGCTTAAACCGGCAAAGCATGATTTTAGGTACAGTTACTACAGAACAGGCTGATGCAATGCTTTCTGAGATATTATATGCATTGCTTCCGATATATAGGCGTTGGAAAAAGCTTTATCTTTATCTCGATGAACCGGCTGCCGGAAAGAAAGCTGAAACAGAATATTCATTTAAAGAATATTTTGGTGGATTGCTGAAAAAAAAGAGAGACTATCATGATTTTGCACAATTTATCAGTCAGATAATCAAGCGTACGCCTTATTATGATTTTGTTAATGGAGTTCCGGAAGGCAAATTGCTGACGGGGCCAGTAAAATTTTTTGGACAGGTTTATGACTATGCTGATATTTTAATTTATGCATATTACAAACATTTTTACGTTATAAGTATACCAACTATTCCTGTCTGGAAAAATAATGAATTGCATTTCGTCATAGGCTGTGAGCCGGACTGTGTAGTAAAAAATATTTTTGACAAAACAATTAAGGCTATATATGCGGAATTATTACCATTTTCATTAGATGATGGTGAACGGTTTACATTTATAGGAAAAGAATATGATGGTCAGAAAATGTATAGAGAAAAAGAAACAAATTATATATGGTATAAAGATGGTCTGCATAAAAATCATTATGAGATTTTTGATTCAACATCCGGTAAACATATAGGAGAAGCAACTTTACAAGGAATTATTGATTATTCAAAGAAAGATAGTTCCAAAACTATTAAACAGTGTTTATGATTTTAAATCATGAAAAATCAGCAGGCTATTCCCGCGGACGGCAGAAAAAGTATCTTCTAGACCAATCGGAGCTGTTTGACAGTGAAGACAACGTTCGGACACCGGAAGCGGAAGATTAGCAAAAAAAGTTATGAACGCTTAAAAACCGGACAGAAATCACAACGAGGATAAACTTGAGGGCCGTACTGATCCGTTTTATGTCAAGAAGGATGACATCCGTCCCTTTATACTTTTCTTTATTTACCAGCATACATTAAGAGTGGTTCACAAGAGCGACTCTTATTATTTACTTAACTTAATAATCAATAGGGTTCTTAATGACATTTATCCGTCAGGCAAGATAAAGAAGCGCCACCCAGTCTCTATAATTTATTGTATTATATATAGTTAATGTGCCACCCACTGAGTTTTTCGGGTGGCGTTTGTAGGGCATTTCGTATTCCTTTCTGCCACCCATTCTATTTTATTGTATTATATACGATTATATTATTTTGTGATTTTTGGTATATTACGCTTTTGGCAGTCTCAGTTCTATTCTTTCCACCAACTGAGTAAGAGACATGTTATAAAACTTCGCTATATGATACAAAACCTGTAAAGATGGCAGTTTTTTCCCTTTTTCAATCTCTGATATATACACCTGATGAGAGCCTATCGCATCTGCAAGTTTTTCCTGAGAAATATGGTTTTCTTCCCTCAAATCCCTTAAAACTTCCGCTACCGCTTCATTCATATCCTCACTATAAAGTTTTATAAGCAATAACATTATAAGCTATTGCTTATATCCTATAATTTCACTATTATTTGATGTGACACCACACAGCATTATGTCATGCACATTATTAACCTTTCTCAAAGGATATAAAAGTGAAAAATATAAAAACAAGCAGAAGTGAACTGATATTGCAGCGATACAGTACAGAAATGTTTTCGGCTACGGTAAAGATTGGAAAAGTCAGATATAAATTCTTTTCCAGACAAAAGGAAACCGCAGAAAAAGTATATGGTGTTCTGTTGTCGAACTGTTTCTTTAATGAAAACCTTATAGACACGATCTTTAGTATTTACCGACTGAAAATCGAAAAGAAGTGTAACACCAATTACTTTGTGTCCCGATGAACACAGTAATCAAAAAACTACTGCTTTCTATTTACACATGAATTTAGCAAATCAGAAAGTTAAGGTAACTCCGCCATTTATATACCGGATCAAGTTTATAGTTCAGTCTTGGGTATGTTAAAACGGTTCATCAATTTACATCGGAAAGACATGCAACTTTGTACCATTGTAATAATCAGCTTAGTTTAAGAGTGGTTCATATGAACCACTCTTAATATTTACTTAATTTATATATAGAGAGGTACTTAGAAATATTTGTCCTATAGGCAAGATAAAGAAACGTCATCTCAATCCTGTATTTCTTTATATTATATAATTTTAATTAGCATCTCTTTCATTTTTTTGGTGTCACTTTGCTGTCATTTTGAATGTCTGATAGATGCTCTCTATTTATTGGTATTATAATAAGTTACGAAATTTTATGATATTACACTTTCTGTTGTAAGATGAAGTTTTTGTTCAGGCTGATTGATTTTATATTTTGATGGAAATATGTTTCACTAAAAAAAGGATGGTCGATCAGTAACTTTGCTGGGATATACCCTCCCGGGGAAGCCAAAAAACAACCTTTGTCACGACCATAATCCATAGGTCTGATACGATGTTTACCTCGTTTTAATTTATTTTGAGTACACTATAATATTTCTTACGATGCAAGTTTCAATAATAAAAATTGCTTGAACGAATTTCGGAAAGTTTTAAACAGTATTGTATTGAGAATTACTGCAAACAGGCTTTTGTTGCGGGAAATATAGATATCAGCCAGAGAACGTATCTGATACACAGGAGAGAACATATACATGAAAAATCTAAAATCAAGCAGGTGTGAAGTATTATTGCAGCAATACAGTGACCAGATGTATTCTGCTACCATAAGAATCGGAAATATCCGGTATAAGTTCTTTTCAAAACAAAAATCTACCGCAGAAAAAGTATATACTGTTTTGCTTTCAAACTGTTTCTTTAATGAAAATCTTATAAATGTTCTCTTTCCGATATACAGAATAAAAATAGAACAACGGAGCAAAAATAATTTCTTTGTATCGCAGGGATATATATAACCTTGGAGGGGACAGTATGGCAGTAATCCTCTCAGGCGATTTTCATAGCGGCGGGTTCGGTGAAGCAGAAGTTCTTAAAACAAAGTATCTTGGAGGCTTCTGTTCACTGCACGGAATAAAGCTGCCCGATATTCACTATCACATCATCCCCGGTGACGGAGGCGCCCTCTGGCCGAACAGCAAAGAATCTGATTACTGGTTTGAGTGGCTTTCCATGAAACCCTTTATCACGCTGGTACTGCCGGGTAATCATGAACCGTATCCTGTTATTTATGATGAGCAGCGTAAAGTCCCGTGTGCTGCAGCCGGAATAACAGGTGCTAGTAACGCGTCCCTGTATAAAGTGTACGACAATGCGTTCTATTTCCGGCGTAACTGCGAATACCGCATCGAAGGTATGAAGCTGCTGGTGCTCGGTGGTGCGCTTTCAATCGATCAGGACATGCGGGAACCGTATGAATCATGGTGGCCGGAAGAACTGTTGTCTCCTCAGGAGGAACAGGAGTTGCTCTCCTCTACAAAAGGAAAGACGTATGATGCAGTTCTTGCACATACCGCTCCGTTTTCCCAGCTGCCTGATATATTTGAAAACAGAAACTTCAATGATTCAGGTTATCCGGTTGATCCGACGACACAGATTTATGACAGACTGATTGAATCCGTCGGCTGCAGGGACTGGTATTTCGGTCATTTTCACAGGAACAAGGATAAAACTATTAAAGGTATATCCTATCACTGTCTTTACAAACGGATCATGCTGCTGAAATAATTAAATGCACCTGCTGGAAAAATGGTTGACCGAATGTCTGCAAATAAGCTACCACATCTAATGAAGGAAGTATTCAAATTCACGGAGGCAGTATGGCAGTAATTCTCTCAGGTGATTTTCATGGCGGCTGCTGCGGAGAAGCAAAAGTTCTTACAACAAAAAAACTGGACAGCTTCTGTTTACTGCACGGAATAAAACTGCCCGATATTCACTACCACATTATTCTCGGTGACGGAGGCGCTCTCTCGCCGAATAATAAAAAATCTGCCTACTGGTTTGAATGGCTTTCCATGAAACCTTTTATTACCCTGGTGGTGCCGGGAAACCATGAGCCGTATCCTGTTATTTATGATGAACAGCGTAAAGTTCCGTGCGCAGCAGCAGGAATAGAGGGTGATGACAATGCAGCTTTGTATAAAGTATACGACAATGTGTTCTATTTCCGGCGTAACAGCGAATACCGCATCGAAGGTAAAAAGCTGCTTGTTCTTGGCGGTGCACTTTCAACCGATAAGGACAGGCGGAAACCGTATAAATCATGGTGGCCGGAAGAACTGCTGTCTCCGCAGGAAGAGCAGAAGCTGATTTCCAATACAAAAGGAAAGACGTATGATGCAGTTCTTGCACATACGGCACCGTTTTCTCGGCTGCCGGATATTTTTGTAAACAGAGACTCTGCTGATTATGGATATCCCGTAGATCCGATGACGCAGATATATGACAGACTGATTGAAACGGTCTGCTGCAAAGACTGGTATTTCGGTCATTTTCACAGGAACAAGGATACAGAAAGTAACGGCATATACTATCACTGTCTTTACAAAAGACTCATGCTGATGAGTTAATTATATGCGCCTGCTGGAAAAATATAATAATGTGCTAAAAATCACGGAGGTAAGAATGGAAAAGGTTACTGAAACACCGGACAAAAGAATGATCATGTTTGTAAAGATACCGGAATGGGCCAGGCCGGAGCAGAAAGCCGTACGGAAGATATACTATCCGGAAAGCGACAGCCCGAAATATCAGGATGGCAGAACCGTTCCGTTTACAAGACTTCAGGAACTGGAAAGAGAAGGAACGATTGAACGGATAGTGTACATCTCAAAATCAGACTTTCCCCTGACACTCAGCCGAATGACGGCGATGGAAGCCGGCTGGAAAATGAATGACGTATCAGTGGATGCAGCATTAAATCATCTGGAAATGGAATACGAATACTTGTAATATCTCTTTAAAATATGCGGTACATTTTGGTATGTGCACGATTCTATCGGCCTGTAGTATTCAGCGGTTTATAAAAAATCCGGTGTGAGTCAGCGGGTTGGAGTATTATTCTCCTTCGGCTTTCTCAAACCGGAATATATTTCACATTATCTATGGATTGTTCCGGCTGGTCAGGAACACAGCCTCTGATACAATCTGATTGCTTTCATTCTATATGCTGCATTATAAGAAGTCTATAAACTTTCAGGATAATCGTACAATATCGTAAAAGAGTTCTTTCACAATTTCATAATTCAGGTTTCAGAATATCGTTTATTGCTTTTTCGAGCGAATTTTTAAGCTGTCTGGACACATCCCGCCTGTATATCTGCACTTCATCCGCAGTATCGTTTCCCGCATCATTCATGAACAGCTGATACGGTTCTATATTGAGTGCAGCGGTCAGTTTTACGATTGTTTCCGGAGTGGGCCATTTTTTACCGTTCTCAATGTCACACAGAAAGCCGACCGAGAGATCCGCTGTTTCTGCCAGTTTCATCTGTGTCAGATTAGAGAGCAGACGGTACTTCCGTATATTCCCCGCAAAGACTTTTTGTAATTCAGCTGCGTCCATATTTGAACTGTAAATGTAAATTATATTTCTTGACACATTCTAAAAGAGAATATAGTATTCTCTTTTAGAGAAACTTACATTAAAGGAGAATGGCATGAAACGTAGAATTGTACTTTGGGCAGTATTGGCACTTGTTTGTACATCGGTACTGGCTGCTCAGAATGATGAGAAAGTATTTGATTCGGATGCTGCCGTATTTTATTACTTGAAAGATACGCATCTTACAGTCACTGACGATAATGCGCTGGATTACGCAAAAGTATATAAGAATGATATATACAAAAAATACAGCGGTGATGAATTCGAATGGGCAGACAAATTTGCAGACATAAAGAAGGACTTTCAGAAACGCCTCGATGATACCCGTCTTGATGACCGATTTACCGTAAATACGGATATTGAATTCGGGGACTATGATTTCGATAAATTCGGATATAAAATCTCCATTGGCAAAGGATTGTACTTCCCAATGAATAGTGCTGAAAACGAGAGAAATATTTTAGGACATCTGGACAGTGCACTCGGCAAAGATATAACATTGTCCCTGATTGATTTTGACACATACAATTTTCTGCCGATGGCAAAAGACGAAGCAAAAGCGTTTCTGCAGGGAAGAAAAAAAAGCAGTGGAAAGATAGACAGAGATGTTACAATTCTGATTCATTTCACGCTGGTAGATGTAAACTCAAATGAATATAAGACAGCCATGAAGCCCACTGATTCCGATATCCATTTAGTTGGAAAGATTACCTCGATTGAAGCATATGATACATCAGACAGGAAGAATATAAAAAAACTTGGTGAGGTTATTCAGAAATAAATTACTACGCTGGTCTAAAACTCTATAGAAATCAGTATTTGATTTACGATCTGCCACCTGCAGGAGTAGTTATTCTTTTGCCTGCAGGTGGTACCTTTTTATTTCATAAAAAAACTTATTTGTGATACAATTAAAAAATAAGTGGATTATTGGGGTAAAAATGACTTCTGATTCGTTACTTGATCAGGTGGGTTCAAATATTCAAGAAAAGTCAGCTATAATTTGGAACGTAGCTGATAATCTGGATGGTCCTTTTAATCAGGTGAATCGATAACAGAACGCATCTCTATGCTTAACAGCACGACAGAAGCAGCGACAGGGAAACTGTCCGGAGGAAAATAGTGACGCTGTTTGAATCAATACAAATGGGTGAATCAAAGACGCTTGAGTTCAAACGTCAAATACCTTTTGATGACAAGAAATACCTCAAAACAGTTGTTGCTTTTGCGAATGGTTCGGGAGGTAGAATTGTATTCGGTGTAGATGATGAGACGCGGGAAATAACCGGTGTTGATCCGGATAAACTGTTTATATACATGGATTCGATAGCAAATGCCGTATCCGAAGTGTGCACTCCATCTATTGTCCCTGATATAGTCTTTCAGACAGTCGGAAACAAGACGGTCATCGTGGTTGAAATACATCCGGGACAGAATAAGCCGTATTTTATAAAAAAAGAGGGAGTAACGGATGGTACCTATATCCGTGTCGGGGCAACAACAAGAAAAGCGGAATATGAAAAAATACAAGAGTATATTCTTTTTGGCAGACACCAGTATTATGATGAAATGCCGTTTTCAGAAATTCCTGTGGAAATGAACCGCGTTGATTCTCTTTGTACAGCGATTGAAGAATACACTAAAAAGCCCGTTTCAAAGGAAAATCTTACCGGTTGGGGGATTCTGATCAAACAGGAAAACGGTTATATTCCGTCCAATGCTTTTGAATTGCTTACGGAAAATAACTTTACATTTGCAAAAATCCAGTGCGGACGGTTTAAAGGGACTGATAAAACAGTTTTCATAGATAAACGGGATATCGAGGGACCTGTATACAAACAGATAGACGAAGCATACAAATTTGTGCTAGAACATATAAACCTCGGAGCATATATAGAAGGCATTCTCAGGATTGAACAATATGAACTTCCGCCCGAAGCAATACGTGAAGTGATTGTAAACGCCGTAGTTCATCGCAATTATCTGGCACATTCTTTTATTCAGGTTTCAGTCTACGATGACCGCGTAGAAGTTACTTCGCCCGGAACACTTTACGGTGGTATTACAATAGAAGACATGAAGAACGGAAGTTCAAGCATTCGGAACAGGGTACTTGCAGATGTATTCGGTAAAATGCATCTCGCCGAACGCTGGGGTACGGGAATGCTTAAGATATTTCGCCTTTGCCGTGAATACGCATTGAAAGAACCGCTTGTTGAAGAACGGAGCGAGAGCCTCGTCGTAACCTTATGGCGTGAAAGTAGCGATAAAGTAGCGACAAGTAGCGATAAAGTAGCGACAAGTAGCGATGAGAATACGCGGAAAATTCTTGGGTATTTAAAGAGTAACAGTTTCATAACGAGCGGTATTGCACAGGAGCTTACCTTTCTTTCTCCTTCCGGTGTTCGGAAAATACTTGCAAAACTGGTAAAACAAAATGTATTGACAACCTTGGGAGACAACAAGAACAGAACCTATCAACTTAAGGGAGAAGAGAACTGATGCCGGATACATTTTATTTGAGCACAACATATTCAACCTGAATACGAACTGAGAAAAGTAACCATTTCCGGCGAATTATTCTTTTCTGCAAGCAGAAAAACACTTTCTCCGTCTTCGTTGCAATCGTGAATATCTGCTCCGTACTCAAAAAGACAGCGTACTATCTCTAATGATGCAGACTGAGCTGCAACGGTAAGCGGTGTTTCCTGCCGGTATTTCCTTGCGTGTACATCCGCTCCCCGGGAAACAAGCAGTTTAACAAGTGGTGCATTATCACTGTAACAGGCTTCAATCAGCGGCGTATTATCATATTCATCGCGTATCTCAATATCAGCCCCTGCATCAAGCAGCAGCTCAGCCATTTCAACTCCGTCATATCCGCGACTTTTCGTATCGCAGGCACAGAGTAAGGTTGCATCATATTTGAAATCAACATGCAGGTTTACGTTCGCACCGTCTGTAATTAATAATCTTGCTATAGCAGTATCATTACATAAAACAGCTGCAATGAGCAGCGTTGTTTGTTCTTCCGAGTCAAAGAGACTCTTGTATTCTGCTTTCAATAGTTTAAAATCTTCATTTGAAAGAAGACTGTCAGGATTTATATGATGGTTAAGAAAATCATGTACTGTTGCAATATCGTGACTGCAGACGGCTCGATAGCAATCAATGAGCGGCTTATATCGAAAATTTTCGTCAGATTGAGAATGATTTTTATATTTTTGAACCTTGCTTGTATCAGTCATATCCTTTCCTGTGCAATTATTTTAACATACGCTGCAGGAAAAAGCATTAAACCGGTAAGAGTAAATTCTCAATAAACAGGTTTTGGAGAAGCCGCAAGTAAATCCGTATCATGTGGTATTTCATATACAGCATCCGTATCTGCAGTCCTGTCAGTCATATCAGTATTGTCAGTCCACAGTTCACACTGTTCAATAACCGTTTCCGTTGCACCGGGAATTTCGTCCGGAGGATATTTGTGCGCCCTGAGCAGTTTCTTTATCATGAGCCGCATTCTGGCGCGGGCTGTTTCCTTTTTCTGCCAGTCGATCGTACGGTTTTTACGCAGCTGATCTGTAAGCTCGCGTGTAATGGCTATAAGTTCGTCATTTGAATAAAAATCTCTTATAGCTGCAGGCTCTGTAAGCGCGTCATAAAAGGCCAGCTCTTCGTGTGAAAGCCCCAGTTTATTTCCTTCCTGACTTGCGGCTGCCATCTCCTTTGCAAGCTGCATCATTTCTTCTATAACCTGTTCGTTTGTCAGCAGCCCGTTAAGATAGGAATTAAGCGTTTTCTGCATACGTTCCGAAAATTTCTGTGACTGTACGATATTTGTCCGCCGGTAGATTTTTACCTGATCGGCAATAAGCCTCTTTAAAAGTTCTACTGCAACGTTCTTTTCTTTCATCCGGCTGACTTCTTCAAGAAAAGCCGAGTCAAACAGATTAAAATCACTGTCTTTATCTGCAAACAGATTAATAACACCCGTACTCTGAATCGACGCTTTGAGCAGATTATTAATCTGTTCATTAATTTCCTTCAGTGAAAACTTCCTGCCGTTTCCTGCGTACGTAATTCTCACAATAAGTGTACGGACAGCATCAAAGAAAGCAGCTTCGTGCTGTTCTTCTTTCCTGATCAGGCTCTTTGCAAGCGATTCCGCCTGCGTCATCATAAGCGCTTCTTTTATAAACATATCCCGTTTATCAGTACGGCTTATGTCGAGCATGAAATTGAGTCCACCCGAAATTGTTTTATTTAACGCAAGCTGGGAATCGGAAAATATACCGGTATAATCGAATCCGTAGAAGAGGTTACGGCATACTTCAAGTTTTTCAAGAAATTTCGGATAAGCCGTTTTTCCGATGTCTGTGTCTCCGTAATTCTTTTTATCGCGGCCGGTATATTCGTTCATGGCCCGGCGGAGTGCACCTGCAATACCGACGTAATCGACGATAAGGCCGCCTTCCTTATTTTTGAATACGCGGTTAACGCGCGAAACTGCCTGAATCAGATTATACCCTTCCATCGGCTTATAGATATACATGGTTGCAAGCGACGGTACGTCAAATCCGGTAAGCCACATATCAACGACGACTGCAATTTTCAGCGGATCGTCGTTGTCTTTGAAACGGCGTGCAAGTTCATCGCGGTGCGCCTTATTTCCGATAACATCGTGCCAGTCTTCCGGATCCTTGTTCGACGACGTCATAACAACAGCAATTTTTTCTTTCCATGCCGGACGTTTCGCAAGTATGCTGCGGTACAGCTTCATGGCAATACCGCGCGAAGAAACAACAATCATTGCCTTACCGGTAAGTTCCGATGCACGGTAGTGCTCGTAGTGGTCAAGAATGTCATTAACAAGCGAATCAATCGTACTGTCGGAACCGAGCAGCGATTCCATATGCGACAATTCCTGCTTGCTCTGTTCTATCGTCTGTTCGTCCGCATTCTGTGCAAGTACGTCATACTCGTTGTCTATCTGTTTCAGGACTTCTGGATCAAGGTTGAGCTTAACGACACGGCTTTCGTAATAGACCGGACGGGTCGCACCGTCTTCAACGGACTGTGTCATATCATAAACATCGATATAGCCGCCGAACACTTCCCGCGTATTGCGGTCCGCGCTGGAAACTGGTGTACCGGTAAACCCTATGTACGATGCATTCGGCAGGCTGTCGCGTATAATACGCGCAGTACCGGTTACAACACGGGCTTCGAGAGAACCATCGGCTTTTTGTATCGTTCTGATTTTTTCATCAAGTCCGTACTGCCCGCGGTGCGCTTCGTCAGCCATAACGACGATATTGCGCCGGACAGAAAGCGACATATCCGATTCCTCGAACTTCTGCATAGTTGTAAAGAAAATACCGTTCGCCTGCCTGCCGTCAAGCAGCTCTCTGAGATTTTCACGGCTTTCTGCCTGAACGGGTGTCTGCCTCAGAAAGGCACTGCAGCGCGCAAACTGGGAAAAAAGCTGGTTATCAAGATCGTTGCGGTCGGTAACGACGACAATCGTCGGTTCGTTGAGAACAGTCTGAAGAAGATGCGCATAGAACACCATAGAAAGTGACTTGCCGCTCCCTGTCGAATGCCAGAAGACGCCCGCCTTACCGTCCGTTTTTGTTGCCTTCACTGTTGAAACAAGCGCTTTCCGTACCGCAAAATACTGATGATATCCGGCAAGTATTTTTGAAAGCTGCTTTTCACCTTCATCAAAGCACGTAAAATTTTTAATAATATCGAGCAGGCGTTCCTTTTGGAACATCCCCTCAAAAAATGTATCAAACTGCGCCGCCTGCGTATTTTCCTTATTACCGTCCTTTGTCTTCCATTCCATAAACCTGTCTTCGCTGCAGGTAATCGTTCCTGCCTTCGACGTCAGTTGATCGCTCATGACACATACTTGTACATAGGAAAACAGGGAAGGAATTTCATACATATAGTTACGCAACTGCCGATACGCATCGGAAGCGTCTGTGTTTTCACGTGACGGAGATTTCAGTTCGACAAGAACAAGCGGCAGCCCGTTCACAAACAGAATGATATCCGCACGCTTTTCGCTTTTTTCCACATACGTCCACTGATTAATTATCTGGAAAGAATTGTTTTCGGGATGTGCATAATCAATAAGATATGCAAGCGTACTGATTTCCTCATCTTCCTTTACATACGAAACAGGAACGCCGTTCTGCAGAAAATCAGTAACAAATTTATTCTTCTGCTCAAGACTTCCCGTCCCTGGCTCGGAAATTTTACGCTGTGCTTCATGAAGGGCTTCAGGCGGAAGCGACGGATTTATACAGGAAAGAACGCGTTCCAAAGAATCTGAATAATACGGGATGCGGTAATCGCGTTCAATATCCGGGCCATACAAATGTTCCCAGCCCATATGTTCAAACAACTCGATGACAGACTGTTCGTACCCCGCTTCGTCAAACGCTCCCATACATTCTGCTCCGAAAATCCTTAAAATATATAGAAATGATACTACAACAAAACAACGGGAACAAGAGGTTTCCTCATGAATATACTGTTACTGCAAACATGCACATAGATTATAACCTAAGAGTTCTTTTTTATTTGACATTTATGTAATTCGTAGTTATAGTATAACCTGTAAGGTTACCTATGAAAGTAGAGTTTATCAACAAAGGTTTGGAGGAGCTGTATGCAAACGGTACTTCCAAAACATTCAGTAAGGTTCCTCCTGAAATTGCGCGGAAATTGGTTCGTGCTGTAGATGTTCTTGAAAACAGTACCAGTATTCAAGGCATTTGGAAATTTCCGGCATATAAATTCGAAAAACTGCAAGGTAACGAGAGATATTCCATGCGATTAACCAGAGTATGGCGGCTGGAATTGACTGTACTGTGGGTTGAGGATACCAAAGTAACTGTTGATGTCATCAATCTCGTTGATCTGACACACCATTATGGAGACTAATAATGTCTGACAAATTACGTCCATTTTATAATCCGGGCCCGGGAGATATTATCAGGGATGCTATGGATGAACTCGGCTGGCAGCAGAGTGATCTGGCCGAAATTACCGGACTGACCGAAAAATCAATAAATAAAATAATCAACAATAAACAGGGAATCACACCGGAAACGGCCATTCTCTTAGGCAAAGCTTTTTCCACTCCGGCAGAAATGTGGCTTAATCTTGATGCAAAATACCAGCTGCGTAAACAGGAAGCAGATACATGCAGCAGGGGGACACTTGCAGAAAAGAAAGCACTGATGCGTAAATATATGCCTGTAGCAGAACTAAAAAAGAAAGGATGGCTTTTATATGATGTATCTACCGAAAACGGAATTGCAAAAGAGTGTGAGCGGCTTTTCGGAAAACCGGAGATTCCGGTAGAAGAATACAATCAGGAAAAAAAATTTGCTGCACGGCAGACTCGGTTCGATTTTCAGTATACGTCATGGTACTGCCGCACGTGGTTTGAATATGCAAAAGAGTATGCACCTGCGGCTGCTCCAAAAAAGACATACGACAGGAAAAAACTTGCTGATCTGGCAGAACATTTCTGTACATACCTGTCTGCAGAAAAAGGAATTGAGAAAGTGCTTACCGCTCTTACCAGCTGCGGTGTAGGATTTTTTGTACTGAGTCATTTGACAAAAACGTATCTTGACGGAGCTGCCTTCCTTCAGGATGGTAAACCGTTCATCGTGTACACCGCCCGTTACGACAGAATAGACAATTTCTGGTTTGTACTGGCCCATGAGATTTCACATATTCTTTTGCATTTTGACTATCTTTCCGAACCAATGCTGGACAATCTTGATTCAGATGCAGAAACGACGCGTGAAAGAGAAGCTGACGAAAATGCTTCAAAAATGCTGAATTCAAAGGAAGTCATTTCGCTCGGCCAGCAGTACGGAAAATACCTGTCCGCAGACCGGCTTGAACAGATAAGCAGAAAGACAGGTGTGCCAATTCCCGTTGCACTGGGAATACTGCAGCACGCAAAGATTATTGAATGGCGGCAGTTCAGCAAATACAAGGAAAAAGTGCTGGATAAGATACCGGAGAAGATGGTGAAGGGATAAGAAAAATGATACTGACCGCTGAGTCTAGATTAATTGACGCTTACCTGCGGTTAATCAGTTTGTAAAATACAATAAGTGCTGCCGTGCATTGGTAAGATCCCCTTCAATCTTTTTTGAGACCCTCTGTAATTGGTAACTGCAAATTTTATTAACATAGATATTTTCCTTATCCTATAGTACCACCATAATAATGACCGAAGAACAAGAGTTTACCGTAATTTTTTTACGGTAAACTCTTGTTCTTCGGTTACTCTAGCACCAGTTGTCCGGTATATGTATCAAATGTAGTAATTTTATGATGGCAAATATCAAATCCTAATTCAGTCAATTTTGAATCAACATATGCTATATTTTCTTTATTTGTTTCAAGACCATAGGTTACGCTTTTTATGGCAGTTTTGAGAATTCTAATTTGTATCGAACCGTTCAAAAATGATAATAAGCGAAATTCTTGTTCATATTGCCAAAAAGAATATTTATACCGTATAAGTTCAATAGATTCTTATGTAGACATGACATTTTTCAGGAGCTTATCCCGGCTTAAGCGAGCAGAATGATATTCGTAAATCACGGGAAAACCGAAAACCGTTTCATTATAAAACTGAATAATTTGGACATTATCATCCAGAGTGGATTCGATACAATTATCGAGATTGATTTCAAGACAAAGCCCTTTATGATTTCTACCGTTATACGACCATAGCAGATAATTAAGATTGCTTGTACTGAAACAGCACAGAGAACATTGCTGCAACTTTGTCTCTGGATAAATAGTATAAGAGGCACCATCTTCCTCATCAGTAAAAAAAGCATATTTTTCGGAAGGATCATTATATTCTCCCGGAGTGTTAAAATATAAACTCTTTGATTCAAAGACATTGAGAAAGAATTCTCTATAGGAATAGTATTTATAAATTGATGACATAAAAAGATTTTATCCTTATTTTTGATACTGTCAGCCTCATGTAATTCATCGAAGGATGGTACTTTTTTATTGCAAATTCTTCATTAGTAATTCCCAATAATATTCAGCAGCGCCTTCCATCGTTAATTTAGTTTCTCCGCTAGAATGATAAAATAGGAATCCCATTGATTTGAGGTATTGATGATATCCATCATTTTCAACATGCATTGATTCATTTACACCATTTGTGCTATTCCCATAGGAGAATGTTATTCCTTTTAAACCAAGGGTATTATTAAGTGCTACAGAGCATAAAGATTTCTGCTGTCCATTGACATAGATAATTGATTCAAAGGTATTTGAATCAATTCTTCTATAACGACATTTTACAGTTTCGTTTCGTCTTTCTAATTCCGCAAGAGAATTTTCAAAAAAACGGGCTATATACTCAAAGGTGTCTATTTCAAATTCGTCTTTATCTTTATCTGTGAATATCTTTTTCACTCGCAAATTACTTGATCTTATTGTTGCCTTAACCTTTGATTCATAAATCTGACTGAGTGGAATTGCTTGTTGTAATCTTTCGGAATCAGCTTCCTTTCCAATAATATTTTTAATAGCTTTTACAACTTCCAAAAAACCATCATCCAATGTTTGAAATTTTACAATTGGTTTGCCATCTGTTGGAGCTGCTAAAAGTTTTCCAAATGGAAGGTCATGCCAATCACACGGTTTCAAAATTACAGGCAAAACTGTTGCAGATCCATCTTGATGTTTTTGAAGTGCAGTTGATAATTCTGTTTTATAACAGTAATCTGAAGCAATAAAATGCGGACTAATTAATAATAGAATGATATCAGCTGTAGATATGTATGCATTTATTTCTGAATCAATCACAGACCCACCCGTAATTTTTCTGTCATGCCATGTATTGATAATACCTTGCCGTTTGAGTCCTGTGAGATGGACTTCAAGTTCATCTCGTAAATCTTCATCAAAATGTGAATAAGAAATAAATACTTCTTTCAAAATAATAACTCCTTTTTATATGGTACGGCTAAGTTGCCGTATAAAAGCAATCAAATTTGTGATTGAGAAATCTGATCGATTCAGGTCGAATTCATTCCATAAATCAAATATTTGCTGTTCACGTCCGTTTGGTCTTCTATTCGACGTACCATATCTATTAGCAAAATTAGGTGTCGTTAATATAATATTAATATTTTGTTCATCTATTGTTACCATTACGCTAGGCGATAAACCATCCTCTCGTCGTCTGTTTATTTGCTGATTTATCCAGAGGTAATCGATTTTTGAAAGGTCTTCTTCACGATTGTCGATCTTTATTTTAATCATGCTAAATCCCTCCAGTCTATCTTACGACCGATGATTTAGTTTTTGTCTCTTTATCTCCGGTTCTATCCACATAATCTGCCTTTACCTTTACATTTGTTATTGAATCAAAATCTGATCCATACTGAACTGCAATTACACGATAATCTGCCCATTTGGCCATTTTTTTTCTCCCATTAAAAATTTTTGAAACGATGTTCCTGCCCGAAACAGGCAGGACCCCAATGCTGCAAAGCAAGTCTTATTACTTTTCTTTCCGGACACCTTTGAATGGTGTTCCGTCCTGCTATACGTTGATGAATCGGCCTGTTTTGGTATTACGATTGACGAGTTGCAATAGGCACCTTCCTGTGTTATGACAATCATCTGTATAGCATTGTGTTTTCAATGGAGAATTGATATGTTACCAGTACACTACTACGGATAACGTTTGCTTTGCAGATGTTGCCGAAAATTTTACAAACACCGGATCTTCAGTCCGGTGTTTGTTGTCTATACTGACATCCTAAAAGATACTACTGCATAACCCGTATCGTCTATAATAAAGTTTAAAATACTGCAAATATTTGCATAGTTTTGTCAATAATCGTTGTAGTTCCATATACAAAAACGTGAATCAATATTATATTTTTACATAGCAGGAGTTATGAATGATACTGGAATATTCTATTGCTAACACTTTTTCGATCAAAGAGAAACAAACTATCAGCTTTGAAGCCGTTATAAATGACGAACAGACAGATGCCTGTCACTGTGTACCGGTTGACGGGAAAAAAATACTCAAACTGGCCTGTCTGTACGGCGCAAATGCATCAGGTAAGACAAAAATGGCGTTTGCCCTCGATTTTTACCTTGATTTTCTGGTTAATTCATTTTCAGATTTGAAGCCGAATGAAAAAACGCATTTTGTTCCGTTCGAATTCAGTGAGGAAAGCCGGAATCTGCCGGGAGAATTTGAAATTGTTTTTTATACAAAAGATTTTTCCTCCGACAAGATTATCAGGTATGAGTATTCATTAAAACTTACATCAAAACAAGTTATTGAAGAATCGCTGTACTATGCGCCGAAAGGTCAGAAGAAACTGCTTTTTGAGCGGATAAAAGATAAACCGGTAAAATGGGGAGCCGATATTACCGGTACAAAAAAAATAGTAGCAGATCTCGCACGTGAAAACTGTTCATTAATTGGAGCCGGTGCACAGGCAAATCATCCTGTTTTTAAGCATATCTATGATCATTTTTCCCGCCGGTTCCGGGGTATCATTACACCCTCATATGCCGGAGTTTCCGGACAGCTTCTGCGGCGTATCGAAAAGAATGTTGATTTTAAAAATAAAGTGATAAAATTGCTTTCTGCTTCCGATATGGGGAAAATATCAGATATTAAAATCGAATCGCAACCTGTTCCTGATGAACTGATTAAGCAGATGCCGTCTGAGATACAGGAAGAAATAGCAAAGCACGACGAGAAACCAAGAACACGAAAAGCGAAACTTATTCATACGTATGATAGAGAATATGAGCTGCCGCTGTCGCTTGAGTCTGCAGGAACACTAAGAATGATGCAGCTGACTATGCCTCTTGATGATCTGACAGCCCATCAGTCCTTCGGTATTATTGACGAAATAGAATCATCCCTTCATCAGGAACTTCTGGAAAAGTTCATTCAGCTCTTTCTGGAAGACTCTGAAAACTCCCAGCTTCTTTTTACAACGCACAATCAGGAATTACTTGATTCCGGACTGTTGCGTGATGATGAGGTCTGGTTCTGTTATAAAACGGATAAGGGAAACAGCGTCTATAATGCAATTACTGATTATACCGGTGTACGAAAAGAAGCATCGCGAAAAAAACTGTATCAGGCGGATAAATTCGGCGCTTTACCGAACATTGATATACATACTTTGAGGGAGTTATTCAGTGCCAAGAAAAACGGGAAAGATACAGAGCAATAAGACAATTCTTCTTATTGTAGAAGGCGAGACGGAACAAATTTATTTCTCGGAAATGAAATCTGTTGAACGAATACCCGGTGTGACCGTTATCCCCAGAATGGCATCCCATAGTTCCGTTTACCATATCCTGAAAACGGCACTAAATGAACAGTCTTCATTGGCTTATGATTCTGTCTGGTGTGTATTTGATTATGATACGATTTTACAGGACGGCACCACACCTGAAGTGCAAGAAATGATGAAAGAGGCTCAAGTCCATAATATAAAATTTATCGATTCTCTGCCGTCATTTGAATTGTGGTATTTACTTCATTATGTATTGCCTAAACTGTATTATCCGGATCAGGATGCGGTGATACAGGAACTTCAGAAATATATTTCCGGTTATGAAAAAACGGTACGATGGCTTGAGCATGCACGATTATATTCTCTTCTGAAATCCCTGCACCGGGAATCGATGACAAACAGTGAAAGTCTTGCCCAAAGAAATGTTAACAATAACGAGAGTACGTTTTGCAATGTGTACAAAATCTTTGAAGAGCTGAAAATGGAGTCATAATGACAGAAAAATCAGACGATGCTTCGCATGTGTATAGGGGATACCGTAAACAAATCCTTTTTATTCTGTACAGGATACTGACCGGAAACGGAAATGATATTTTCTGTCCCGAGGGAATAGAAGACTTCTCCATTGAAACGAATGGTAAAACAACTTCTATATTTCAGGTAAAGGATTATAGTACTCCTCTTTCTATATCTGATTTGTCTTCCGGTAAACCCAATTCTTTTATCAAAAGAATGCTGAAATACGTGAATCAATATCCCGAAACTTCTGTCACTGTCGTCTATTTCGGCTCTCTCGGCCCGGAGCTGAAAAAAATAGAAATGCTCGATGAGAAAACAGTGAGTACAGCAGCGGAAAGAATAGCAACAAAAGAAAACATTTCTGTAAGCAATTCTACGGATTGCTTACAAAAGCTGAAATTTCTGTCCGTGGACGAACAAAATTTAACATATTCTATAGACGATATTCTTAAAGAAACCCAGTTGGGACTTGATTCTACAAGTTCGAAAGACCTGCTTTTCTGGTGGCTGTTTGAGAAATCTGAAAGACGTGAAAGACTTTCCCATGATTCAGTTATTAAAGAAATTCAAAATGTCGGCAAATTTGTCAGGGAAAGTTCTCTTAGTCACGAATGGATTGGCTCCATAGTTCCATTTTCATCACTTATCTCTTTGGATGCAGATAAAAAAAGGCTGAAGGGAACCTATTTAGAGGGAATTTCCGCAACAATGGATCACATAGCCTGCAATATGGACGTAATCAGGAAAGATAAACTTGATGCAGTTGCAGAAAAACTGAAAAAATCAAATATCGTTGTCATAAGGGGAGCTTCCGGTCAAGGAAAGACTTCTCTTGCACTGCGGTATTTTTATGATCATATACCGGCGGAATTATCATATAAAATAAAGGCACCGGAGGATAGAGATCATGCTTATGGTATTGCCGAAGCTATTCTTGCCCACCATACTGCTTTCGATATGCCGCTGTATCTTTATTACGATGTCGGGATGGCCGATTCGCAGTGGCCGTATATTATGGAACATTTTTCAGGCAAGAAAAATGTTTACCTTCTGATGACGATTAGAAATGAAGACTGGCACCGAAATAATGCAACAGTATCTGAAAAAGTTGCATTCGAGGAATTGGAACTTGACTTCTCCAGAGAAGAGGCCGCGTATCTTTACGAACACCTCCCCCAGTCAGCATATACTGATTTCGAATCTTCATGGGCAGAGTTCGGCGGTTCCGGACCTTTACTGGAATATATGTATCAGCTACATACCGGTCAGCGGTTGAAAGACCGGCTTGCTGCTCAGGTTCAGAGAATAAAAGAAGAAGCAAATCAAAACAGGTCTGATACGGAACTCAAATTTCTTGAAATAGTTGCAATGGCAGACAGCTATGGAACCCGGATAGAGATAAATAAATTACATTTTCTTCATACAATTCCGAGTCCGGAACTTATTCTTGAGAAATTAAAAAAGGAATATCTGCTGACGGTGACTGAAGATGGAAAAATAGTTACTGGCTTCCATCCGGTACGTTCAAGGATTCTGAGCTCTCTTTTATTTGATGATGTTTTTCATCCCTGGATAGCTGTTTTCTCTGAAACGCTTGAGGCTGTTGCAGAAAAAGATTTGGAGACATTTCTTCTGTATTCGTTCAATGAACGAAATACTGATACTATCGCTGCAATTCAAAAAATATTACTTACGTTTTCATCGGAGACATGGATCGGCCATAGGGGAATTATCAGGTCGCTTCTCTGGCTGGGAATAAAACAGTATGCGGAAGAAAACAGATACCTTGTAGATGATCTGAAAAAGAATTATCCCCATTTAGATTTTATTTTAGCATTTGATGCTGATATAGGAAAAACTTCTTCTGATTTAAAAAACAACATAAAAAACTTATTTAAAGATGCAGCGCCAACCGTTATTCCTGTAATAGAAAAATATCAGCAAATGCAGACAGATAAGGAGCACGTCTTTATCCCTGCAAAACAGTGGATATCTGAACCGAGAAGAACTCCTGTGTCTCCTTCTGAAGATGCGGATTTTCTGGCGTGTGCTGAGACTGCATACTGGTACGGATATCTCAATATATATACAACTATATTTACTTCTATAGGGAACTCAATTGAACAAAATATTGACAAAATTGATATCAGTACACTTGCAGAATTAAAATTCGGTTTTCACATGCTGAAACAGGACGATGTACTGAATATACTGCAGCAGCATAAAAATACAATTTTTCACACATTCTCGAAAAATTACGGCATTCTGGGCATAAAAGAGACTCCTGATACGATTACGGCTCCCTATGTTATTGAAATTACTGATACCAGTTGTCAGTTTGAAACTTCAAAGAAAGAAAATAACAATGAAAAAAGTATGTCGGTTATAAACCTTCTTAGGAAATTGTATCCCGATAAAGAGTTTTATAGTACAAGGGCCTATGGTTCTCAGATAATATACACTCTTACTAATATTCCCGATGATTTTAACGATGGCACATATAAGAAAATTCCAAGGAAAAATCTTCCTTCGCCATACAATGTTCAACTTAACAGTATTTTCACCGGATATATGGGGTATGCTTACCGACCGCAGACGTGGAAAGAATATACAACACAAATTATTACTGTCAGGGAACTCATTGTAGACGTCTTTTGGCGGATCGCTGCAGGATTAAAAAAATACTATAAAATAAAAAATGTCCAAACAATACTGAATGCTGAAACCCTGCCGGTGTTGTTGCAAACGATTGATGTTTTACAGCAGGTCCCTCCATTCCCGAAACAGGCCGTTGATCCGTGGGGATTGGTGAAAGAAGAGCAAAATTCTTCCGGAAAAGATACAACTCTTGATGTGGAAAATATTCCGAAGAATAAAATCTCTCTGGAAAAATATGAAACCTACAGAAAAATCTGTCAGGGTCTGTTTTCATCCTGTCTCAATTTTCTTACTCAGTTGCAGAATTTTATTCACAATAAAAAAGAGGAAGGTAAAAATCTTCCACTTTATTATCTGGAAAAGGCATGTACCAGCCTTGCAGCCTTGCAGCAGGAATTCCATACGCATTTTAGCACTCTGTACGGCAGTCTTATATCTCTTGAACACAGGGAGAAAAAAGTCTATAGAAAGTTGTTTTCTTTATTGTTTTTTTTCAGCATTCATCCGGATAAAAAAATATCGAACGCAGATACATTCTGTGTAAATTATACCGATATTTACTTTAAAAACAGATTACTGGAAGCTCTTAAGCATAATCTGGAAAATTCTCTTTTGAACTATAAGATACAGGAAGGATTATGGGATAAAAAGACTGCACTCTGGATATCAGGTGATATACTGAACCTTTCAGATCTTGTTGAAAATAATTATGCTGAAATCGGTAATCATCTTTCCGGTAATTATTTTATGCAGGAATGGATTGAAACTTTGAAGCAATTTGATCGTCAGGAATTAACATATCTGTTACCATACCATTGGGAACACATTTGTCTTGTTTTTACCTATAAAAACAGAGTCATAATAAAAAGCATAAAACAGTTGAATCCTCTTGCAACGTTATATGGTGAAAGGGCAAATATTTTCGATATACCTTTAGAAGATTTTTCTGTTTTACAGAATCTTTCTGTTAATGACTGCTGGGATAATAAACAAATCCAAAATGCCAATTCACTGTTAGGAAATTTTGTTACTTTACGAGCCATATTAAATCATGTAACCGAAGTGCTGGATGAACTTGATAAAGCTGAATATGAAACAGATGGCGAAGTCCTGTCGCAATATCTTACCGACCGGATACAGGGCTGTTTGAAATATTTCCAGGATTTTCTCGATGCGTTAATTAAAATAGAAGAAATTTTTGATAATAAAGAATCTGCAGAAACCTCGGTTTTTTATAGCAAAGATTTTTGTCAGCTTCTTTTCGATCAGTGTAAAAGTTTTTTTCCGGATTATGAGCGGAAAAGCGATGTGACATTTAATAATGATTTCATTCGGGATTGGAAAAAAAGAATCGAAAATAAAGCGGAACTCATTTCTTCCTGTTACTTTACGCTAGTATTTGACGCATTAAGTTATACTGAATAAGTTTCTCAATCATAATATATTATCTCTGTGATTTTAATTTATCATATTGTTCCATAAAATATGAACTTAAATTTCTTTAGTGAATCTATCTGTATATCTCTCATTCATCAGCTTCGGCAACAAAGCATCACGTATCGTAGAAAGTTTCTCGTTCTCTTCTTCTAATTTTTCCTGTTCTGCAAATAGAGGCTCACAAAAACTATTAAATCTTGTAAGTGTATTATCATCAGGAATAACGCAACCTATACTCTTCATGAGCGAACCGGAAGCCTCTTTAAAAGTTGAACCGGATGCTTTGTTTTCTATTAGTGTTGTATTTTCTTTGAGAAAATAGTAAACAAAAGGGGTTCCTATATTTTTATTCGGAATTATTGATTTAAATCCCTGATTTGTGCATACTTCATTTTTTGCTATAGAAATATACCCAATTGGTGCGCGGGAACTGAATAAGACTGTACCTCTGGGCATTTTTTGTGCACTGCTGTTTTTATACCCAATTTCTGTAATGTCTGATTCACCTTTTACTGTAAACTTATTCTTCGAGACAGATAAATCCTTTGGAGTTATCCATGCAATTCCCTTATCGGTAAAATAATCAGTTTTTTCTTTAGAAGGAGTTCCCCCACCTATTATTGTACCGATATCTTCAAGTTTTCCTTCCTTCCATTCCGGCTTTGCATTATCTATAAACCTTTCCCTGAATACCGCCTGTGCCTGTTGTTCAAGATTTCTGTTCATGCGGTTGTTCAGTTCTATCTTATCGTCAAGGCTGGAAAGAATCATTGAAATTTTTTTTTGAACAAGTAACGATGGTAAATTAATTTCTACATCGGCAATATCAGAAGTATTAATTGCTGGATATGTCGAAACTCTTTGTTCTGCAATTACTTGCAATGAATTGGTAATATCTGTTTGTGTCAGAAAATAATATATATACTTACTATCAGCTAATTCAGATTTTGTAGTAATAACTGCAAACCCTGTAGAAACTAAATAATGATCTTTCAATTCTTTGACAAAACCAAAATGTCTTTGTATTGGTCTGACTGTTGAAAACACGATATCATTTATTTTTACTTTTCTTTTTGCTCTGCTAGGTAACATCTCTACATTACAGTCCATGTACTGAATAATTGAAATATAATTTTCTGTGATATTTCCTGTATCAAGATAATTAACATAATCCCAGTTTTCTTTTTCTGAATATGTTTCTTGGTTAAAATTTACCACATCTCCCAGCCGGACTTTCTTCCACTCACTCATGCTGTTTCTCCCCTTTCGTACCATCAACAATAATCTGCCATATCCCGTTTTTCCGGCTGCCGCTTCTTGTCAGCACGTTTTTTTCTTTCAGCGAAGAAAGTATGCGTTCCGCCTGACGTACTTTTACATGCAGCTTTTCAGCAACTCCCGCTGCAGTTATCCCGGCGTCCTCTTTTATAAACTGCAAAACTGCTTTTTCGCTGGGCCCAAGTTTTATACCGTCATTTATACCGTCATTTATACCGTCATTTATACCGTCATTTATACCGTCATTTTCATTTGTCCTGAAACAGACCATCATGTCCTGCGGATGCAGCGTATACTCGGGAAGCGGAAGTCCGTGATCCGTACAGCTCTGGCACATTTTTTCTATCCCGCGTCCCCATGCTTCGATATATCCTGCACGGAAAAAGGTGTTCGCAATATTCGGGTTATGCTGCAGGGAACGATGCTTACCCATCATCATCCGGACGTCCCAGCCTTCCGGCTGCAGCCAGTCGTTTGTAATATATAACCGGTCTTTGTAAACGCTTATCTGAATGGGAACGCCGGTCGTATAGTCGGAATGGATCATGGCGTTATATACCGCTTCGCGGACAGCCGCTTTCGGAAACGGATACGTTTCTACCCGTGTAACTCCTTCATAGCTGATGTCTGCTTTAAGATATTTGAGATACATCAAATCTATAACACGGTCTGCCTGAATAAGCAGCGATCCGCGGACTTCATCCTGAAAACGGATATCTGCATCTGTTTCGAAAAAACCGATTTTTATATATGCACCAACCGCCCATTTTTCCGGACGACGGTGAAACAGGAGTACGGCTGCTTTTTTCAATTTTTCGTTTTCAATAAGCCCCAGCTGATCAAGCAGTTGTTCGTCGCTTATGTTCAAATCGTCGGAAGTCATTCTGCCGCTTTTAAGTGCTTCTCGCCGGAAAATATCAAAACTTTCTTTATCAAGGTCTGCTGCACATACGTTGTCGACTGGAACTCCGTCCCACGTATAACCGGTCTTCCGCAAAAGAAATTCGGTTAACGGGCCCCCGGTCAGCGTCTGCATGGTACTCCCGAACCTGCGGTAATATACACCCTTGTAGCTTACCGGGTATGAACAGGGGGCAACGATGATTTCTATCCAGTCTTTTCTCTGTTCCGTATGCAGATTAACGTCGACCATAAGCCCGAGCGTGTCGCGTACTTTATTCGGAATATCCTCAAGCAGTTTTTTGCTTTGTGCGACACCGATGATATTTCCTTCATCGTCTTTCCCGATTTCAATAACTCCGCCCTGCGCGTTGGCAAATCCGCAGATCCATTTAAGGTACTCATCCCGCCAGGATTCTTTCCATTCCCTGTTCTGGCTTTCCGCTTCTTCCGTACCGCCCACCAATTACACCTCGTACCCGATACTGCCGAGTTGTTTTCTGATTTCTTCCTGCAGCCGGTCTGATTCTTTGAACATGCCGGAAAGTTCCGCAGTAAGCCGTTTCATCTTTTCATCGAACGGCTCACCGTCGTCTTCCTGCTCTTCAATACCCACGTAGCGCCCGGGCGTAAGAATATAGTCCTGCTTTGCGATGTCGCCTGTTGAAGCAACCGCACAGAAACCTGCTTTGTCTTTAAGCCTTCCTTCGGCGAATGCCTTGTACGCACCGGCAATCTGCGCGATATCACTGTCGGTACCGTCGTCAGTCAGCTCGCGGAGTTTGCGCGAGACCATCGTTCCCAGCTTTCGTGCGTCAATGAAAAGCGTTTTTCCCTGCTGCTTTTTACTACGGTTCAGGAACCAGAGGCTTACCGGAATCTGTGTGGTGTAAAAGAGCTGCGGCGGCATGGCGATGATGCAGTCCACAAGGTCGGCATCTACAATATTTTTCCTGATGTCGCCTTCGCCTCCCGACTGCGAACTTAAACTGCCGTTCGCGAGCACCATACCGATTCTGCCGCCGGGCGAAAGGTGATAGATCATGTGCTGCATCCACGCAAAGTTTGCGTTTCCCGCCGGAGGCATACCGTACTGCCAGCGCGGATCGTCGGCAAGTTTGTCGGCGCCCCAGCTGCTCATGTTGAACGGCGGATTCGCCATAACGTAATCGAACTTTTCCGTCGGAAAATTATCGTTAAAGAACGTGTCCGCATTGTACCGGCCGAGGTTTGCGTCGATTCCACGGATTGCAAGATTCATCTGTGCCATTTTCCATGTCGTCGGGTTCGAGTCCTGCCCGTATACCGATATATTGTCGATGTTCCCCTGATGATTTTCTATGAACTTTGCCGACTGCACGAACATACCGCCGGAACCGCAGCACGGATCGTATACTCTGCCTTTGAACGGCTCAAGAACGGCAACAAGGGTACGGACAACGCACGAAGGTGTATAAAATTCCCCGGCAAGCTTTCCCTCCTGCTCTGCAAAACGTGAAAGGCAGTATTCATAAGTACGCCCGAGCACGTCCTTGCTTTCATGTGCGTCGTGCATTTTGACGTTCGTGAAAAGATCGACCACTTCACCAAGCCGCCGCTTGTCCAGTTCCCTCCGGGCAAAGGTTTTTGGCAAAATATCCTTGAGCCGTGGATTCTCTTTTTCAATTTCACGCATGGCGTTATCGATTGCAATACCGATTTCTTCCGTGTGTGCTTTCTGTGAAATATACTTCCAGCGGGCGTCCTCAGGAACAAAGAAAATACGTTCACTCGTGTATGCGTCTCTATCTTCCTCAAACCCATCGCCTTCCTTTACCAGTTCGGCGTGACGGGTTTCGAAACGGTCGGAAATATACTTCAGGAATATCAGTCCCAGAATGACCTGTTTGTATTCGGACGCATCAAGGTTACCGCGCAGAGTGCACGCAGCATCCCATATTTTCTGTTCAAAGCCGATATCGGCTGTATTTTTCTGCGGTTCATTTTTAACGGAAGTCTTTTTTGCTGGCATGTATTCAGTATAGCACATTTCCTTACTCTTTTTCAGACAATAAAATTACGGAGAACAGGTTTTATCTATCCCCAATTCTCCGTAACAACATTCGTTATGCGTTCTACGCAATTCTTGCATTTTTCAAATGCTCAACGGCCTGTACCGATATACCGTCGCCGTCAAGTTCATTAAACACCGGTAAGAATAATTCTGCTTCTGCATTCCGCAGTCTGTTCATTGTAGTATCTGCTTCCAGATGTTCCGCATAGTGATCAAGCATTGTCTCGGTCTTATGACCGCTTCCTGCCATAACAACACGTTTGTCGCCAATAATATCCATCATTCGGCTGCACCAGAGATGGCGCCATGCATGAAAGCAGATTTCATTCGGATTTGAATATCCTATTCCAATAAGCGCCCGATGCAGATACTTCAGCCAGTTCTTCGGATCAGTCGGCTGCGATGGTTTGAGCCCGAAGAAAACGAATCCCTGCATTCCCTCTCCATACGGATTAAGGGAAGCCTGAGCCAGGAGTGCATCGCGCATTTCTTTTGTTATTGCAACTTCCCGTCCGTCGCCGTTCTTACAGCATTTTAACCCTTCATACTTGCTCCAGGAGTGATTCACATAAATTCTGTCTACTCCTATGTCTTCTATACGGAGAGCGGCAATCTCACCCTGACGCATTCCCGTACACATTGCAACTGCGTTTGCAAGCTTGGCTGTATCATTTTCCCAGTCAATTTTAAATACTGCTGCCGCCTGTTCCATAGTAAGAATTTTACGCGTTTTCCCTTTCTGTGAACATTTTATAATTCCGTCAAAACAATTGTTCCGTGTGAGCCTGTTATAGTACGCCCACTTCATCGGAATGGTTAGTGCGCTTATAATCGAATTGATTGTCTTATGTGCAAGTTTTTTAACAACAGGATCATTGAAAATATCTTTTACGTCATCAATCGTTATGCTTCCGACCGTCCGGTCTTTTAGACGCGGCAGCCAATAGATTGTTATCCGGCTGCGCATTGTCTCGCAGTAATTCAAATGAATCTGCTGACCTCTTAATTTCTTCTCTGCAACATACGGACTTTTTTCCATATTCCAGAAATCGCAGAGAAATTCTTTTACCGGTTTTGCTTCAGGCGTGTCGGGAACAACAGCAGAAAGAATCATATTGCGTTCTTTCATAATTTTGAGCATTTCCGTTACGTCGTCACTTGTAAAATCAAAGGAATGAAACATAGTAAAAAAGGACATCTTGTCGACAGTAAGCGTCGCCTTGGTTTCTTCTTTTCCGTTAATACGTGAAGGAATATTTCCGTTAACGAGCCAGTTCATCACCATTTTTTCCGCTTCTTTACGGTCGCGGCATCCGGTACTTTTTACGTTTGAACGGGAACCATTTTGAAGAGAGAATTGAACAGCATAGATTCCGCTGCTCTTTTTATACAACGAATAGGGCTTGGCCATGAAAAACACCTCTTCAGCATTGTGTAACGATTCTGCATAGAATCGCTGCCTAGAATGTTGTGTTTTTTCACGCCAAGCCCTACTTATATTGGGATCGGTAGTGTGGTAACTGCTTGTACCACAAGCAGTTACCTATTTAGCGGGGGCAGGACTTGAACCTGCGGCCTCCGGGTTATGAGCCCGACGAGCTGCCAACTGCTCTACCCCGCGTCGTAAGTGTCACTATACTATTGTTTATATATTAAAAAGTCAATAGGTGTCTACTTTTTTTTACGCTTTTTTTTCGGTTTTTGTACTTTTAGCACGATTAGTTGTCCGACGACGGCGAACCGGTACTTTTTTTTCTTCCTCCTGATTCGTATAACGTATACGGCACTCCACGGCAGCGAACAGAATTGCTACAACTGCAAACCAGTGGAAATAATCGTAAAGCGCAAAAAAATTATACAGACCGTGAAGAAGTACCGGATAGGCAATCGCCATTGCGTCAGTCTTATGATGTTTAACGGACCAGACAAATAAACCGCTTAGTCCTGCACAGAACATGTGCAGAAAGTCGGTTGTAAACATGCGGATAAAAATTTCCTTGTAAAGCAGAGACGCTCCAAGTGCATTTGCATGCTGAAGATGCTGCAAAAAATAGATTGCTGATTCAAAGCAGCCCAGACTTAAACCGCACAAAAGCGCGCATCCGAAAAATTTTCCAAGTGTATTTTTTTTTGACGGCAGCAGAAACAGTACAGCCATTTTGAGCGACTCTTCAATCAGTCCGTTGAACAGTATTGCCTTCAGCAGTTCTGACGACCATCCGCCACCTTTAAAAACAGGAATCTCTGCTATATAAAACTGCAGAAATGTAATCGGCAGTACAGCAAGCAAACCGAGAAGCGAAGCAAAAAGCCCTATTGTAATCTTTATATGGCCTATTGTCTTTATTAATAAAAAAATGACGATATACGGGACAAAGCAAAGTGCAAGGGCTGCATAGATATTCATGACTCAACAATACATCATGTTGTGGACTTTTGCAATTATTAGCAATATACTCTCTGTATGTCCAATTCAACTGCACCGGCATATATTTTATTCGGAATTAAACATTCGGGAAAAACAACACAGGGACGTCTTCTTGCAGATAAAACAGGATGCCCCTTTTTCGATACTGACGACATTATAAAACAACAGACAGGGCTTTCTGCACGCGATATATATCTTCAAAATGGTCCGGCCGGATTTATGCTTGCAGAAGAAAATGCATGCAGGCTGCTCGCTGAAAAATACTCCGGTAAAAAAATAATCATATCGACCGGCGGCGGAATATGCGATAACGCTCCGGCTCTTAATTATCTGCGCGATATGGGCACATTCGTATTTCTTGAAACACCGGAAAAAATTACGGCCGACCGCATCATACATAAAATGACGATACAGCCGGACGGGACTATCTCTGATCTTCCCGCCTATATGGCAAAAAAAAACCCGCACACCGAAGAGGATGTACGGGCGGTTTTTCATGATTTTTATACTGCCCGGGCTGCAACATATAAAATAATTGCAGACATTACGGTACAGCTTGAAGATGCGCCGAAAGACAGTAATCTTGAACGCATCATCAAAACACTGAATATCTAGTACAGGCTGTCAGCGGCATTCTCCACCGCAGCCGCCGTCCCCGCAGCTGCAGCCATCTTCTCCATCACAGTCACAATCTCCGCCGCAGTCGCCGCATTCCCCGCCGCACCCGCAGGACGGTGGATTCAATTCCTCTTCTGTTGCATCACGAACATCGACTACTTCTACATCGAACACAAGTGTTTTTCCGGCAAGCTCGTGATTACCATCAACAGTAACCGCGTCGTCCGTTACTTTTGTTACTGTAACAATCATCGGACCGCCGGCTGTATGTGCTTCAAATTTCATACCGACAGATATCGCCGCATCTGAATCAAACTGACTGCGGGGAACATCAACTATCATCTGTTCATCGTATTCACCATATGCATCTTCAGGGGCAATAGTTGCCATAAATTTATCGCCCGGATTTTTTCCCTCAAGCTCAGATTCAAGGCCGGGTATAAGATTCCCGTTACCGTGCAGATACTCAAGAGGTTCATGTCCAGCTGATGAATCAAGCTGTTTTCCTTCCGTGTCTTTAAGCGTGTAATGGATTTTTACCATTTTGTCTTTTTCAATTTTCACTTCACATTCCTTCGTCCGTGTCCTGGACAACTTCTGTAATTTCAGGGCATGCATCTTTCAGATAGCGTTCAACGCCCATCTTTAATGTCATGACCGCCATCGGGCAGCTTCCGCATGCACCAACCAGTTTAAGGTGAACCCGTTTCTGATCATCAAGCGAAATATATTCCATGTCTCCGCCGTCTGCCTGAAGCTGCGGGCGGAACATTTCAACGGCCTCTTTTATTATATCTTCAAGAGATTTTTCATTTTCTGCCATAGTCTCCTCCTGTAGTCGCTATTTTCTACCATATACAACATACACAAAAAAAAACGCTTTGGCTACCAGAACGATTTTCTTTTCTCTGAACAACTACCTGATTATCTCATCAACGACAGCATGTATTGACTTACCGTAGTACAACCAGCCGTATACCGCCGAACCGGATACAAGTTTTCTGCCGTATTCACGTGTTTCAGAATACGGAATCGTTTCAAGAAACAAGTCGTACGGCTGTGATTTTCTATTACCAAGTTCTATTGCTGAACTTTGCAGCCAGCGGCGTACCCGGGTAATTCCGGCATTATATGAAAAAAATGCCGTCAAAACGGAACCATCCAGTCGTTTTATAAGGTTCGCAAGATAATATGTACCAAACTCAATGTTCGTCGCAGGATCTTTAAGTGAATAATCGTCTTTTTTTAACCGGTGCGCTATGTCTCCTGCCGTAAATTCCATAAGCTGGGTCAAACCTACTGCTCCGGCCGAACTAACAATATCGTTGTCAAAAAAGCTTTCGCTTCTGATAAGCGCATACAGCGTTTCTTCGGAAATACTGTATTTCCGGCACATAGCAGTAACAATGTCGCTGTAATTGCAGGGATACAAAAGCCTGAGGACTTCTTTTGTAAGAGGTTTATCACTGTTTGCAGCAGTACGGGCTATTATGCGGAGGCTTTGTACGTAATAATCGTCAGTACCACCGGCTGTTTTATTAAGAAAATCGGAAAGCCTGACGGCGCAGTCAAGACTTATCGGAATGCTTTTTCCATTTCTTACCGCGCTCCATTCCGGATATATTTTTTCAGGAAGACCGAACGCCGCATAACCGGTGAGCAGTTGTTCAAAATCGGAATCCTGTTTAAAATTTTTATTAATTTCCGTACTGCACAGGGCTCTTTCTGTTGCTTCATCATCAAGTCCGAGCTGGCCGGCAGCGAGTACTTTGTAATAAGTATCGGTTCCGCTGGAAAGTGCACGCGTAAACGCTTCCTGTTCTTCTTTTTCAGGTTCCCCGGGTACTGCAAGTTTTTCCTGCACAAGCCGGCCGTAAATATACGCGAACTTCGCCGTTACCTCGTCGGATGCATGGCCGTCGACCATTTTGTATACACTCCGGAAATCGGACCAGCGTGCATCAGAAAGCATAAGCGGCATAAGCATTTCAAAAAAATCGTCAAAGTATGCCGGATCGTGCCATGTACTGCAGTATTTTTCCAATACGCGGATCGTATCATCTGTGGAAGAACGCAGACTGCAGTTAAGAAGATACCAGAGTGCGTTGTCATACTGACTATCAGTTTGAGCGGCGCTCATCGCTCTTTCCAAACGGGAAACAGTAGTCGAATAATTATTGTCTATTTTATCGTATAAGCGTCCGGCATAAAACCATGCATTATAAACTACACCCTTATCGGCGTTTTCTGTATTCTCGGCAATTTCGTTAAATATACGTGCATTCTGAAGATTGTTTTCACTGCCGTACAGGCAGGCCTTCCCCATGTCTGATACAATCTGAGCTGTAAGGGAAACAACGCCCGATGTACTGCTTGTTAATTTTTTTATTTCCGGCACTTTACCGTAAGCAGTATGATAGCTCCGTCTGTTTACATCGATTCTAAAATTAATAATTCTCTTACGGGCTGTTTTTATATCAACGGTAGTATCCTGAAGTTCATTACCGGTCTGACTGTCTTCCGTAATCGTATTGCAGTACAGTTTATACATTTCCTCTGAAAAAGCACGTGACGTATACCACAAATAGGCTGCATCTTCAAAGCGCCTGTCGTTCCGCCTGAACATAGCATCAAGCCGGATACGCACAAGTTCGTCGTCATCTGTTGTTACATCGACATCATCAGTCATCACGATGATTTTCGAATATTCTCCGTCAGATTCATACTCACGGGCAGCAATCAGCATTGCATCCCTGTCGTTATATTTTGCAAGCAGTTTACCGCAGGCGGCAATGCGATCCTGCACGTCGCCCAGTTTTGTTAATTCTTCTGCACTCCGCCGGGCAGCATAATAAGACCCTTTTTCCGCGCATTTTTTAAACAATGCAGCAGCTTCTTTTTCGTTGCCGTCCGCTATTTCGCGAAGACCGACAAAATAATTGGAATCAGCACCATAAACTTTCTGCGGGGAATCAGAGTTGCTTTGACTGCAGCCGGAGCACATCACAAATGCCGTTATCAGGCAGAAAAGTAATGCCGGCTTTGTCAGTTTTATCGTACGCACAGCCTTGTTGAACAATCCTCTCTTACTCCGCCGGCAATTTGATTGTCGTTCCGGAAATAATGTAATCAGGATCTTTTATATGATTATATTTTGCAATCTTGTGATAGCGCCACGGATTCTTGTAATATGCATCCGCAATATCCCAGAGGGTATCACCCCATTTTATTTTGTACACAATATCTGCCGTTTTTTTCGGTGGTTCTGCAGGTTTCTCCGGGACAACGGCTTCCGCCGCCGGTGCAACGACAACTTCGTCTGCTTTTGCGGCCGGAGCAGGCTCCGGTTCAGGTACAGCTTCAGGTTCTGCAGGCTGTACAGCAGGTTTCTCTACCGGCATTTCGACTGCCGGCACCTGTCCTTCATTTGTATTGTGCATCGTAATAAGATTATATTTCGACGGTATAACAAATAGAATCAATAATGTCGCAAGTACACAAATCAGTGCACAAACAATGCAGATAAGCATCGGCAGTTTTGTCTTTTTCTTGAGCTGTGTTTCATTATTGCATTTTACCGATGATTTTCCCTCTTCTGTTTCCCTGTCATATAATCCGTCAAAGTTAATACCGTTAGACGGTGTATTATCTTTTACATACTGTTTGGCGTCTACAGGCTGTTTATCTTCCTTAAAAAAATCGTCAACCGAATTGGTATTTGCTGCATCGGCTTTTGCCGTATCGAGTTCATTAAAATCGGGCAGTGAAAAATCGTCCACGGAAGATTCTTCGCCCTCCGCCGGCTCAGTGCTTTCCGTTGTACCAAAATCCGGTATGTCAAAAGTGGATTCTTCTATTGGTTCGTCAAACGGTGCTGTACCGCCTGCTGACGGCACTTCTTCCCCTGTTAATGACTGTTCCGAAACAACTGTCGCGTCCGCATCGTCTGCAACCGGTTCGTCGCCGAGTGCATCCTTTGCAAAGGAAAGTGTATCTTCATATGTATTATCAGTATTATCAACAACAGGTTCTGCAAAATCCTGTGTCTGATTTTCTGCTGCTTTTTCAGGCTCAGTAAAATTTTCCTCTTCAAAAGGCTCTTCCGCATCTTCGGCAGGAGGCTCAAGCGATTTTGTCAGATCAAGATTGTCAGGCAGATCAAGATCGCTTAAATCGTCTGATTTTTCAGCAGGCGGCGTTTCTTCCGGAACATTTTCTTCTTCCGCCATTTTTTGTGCTGCAGCAGCCAGCAGTCCGCCGGCGGCAAGTCCTGCAGCGGCCGTTCCGGCATCCGTCGAATCATCTGCGGATTCATCAGCCGTTACAGCATCATCTCCCGGAATTTCGACGGAAGGTTCTTCTCCTGTTTCCTGCTCCTGCGGAGACAGGGAATAATCGGATTGATTCATACGTTCTTCAAGTGTTCGTGATACAAGCGTAATTGTCGTATCACTGTGCTCACCCGATTCAGGATCGTTTATTCCGGCAGAAAGTTTATTGTTTTCATCGAGGGATATATTGAATGAAATATCAGGTTCTCCGTTAGGATGCGCAACAAGATTGTCAATCTGCAGAGTATCAACGTATTCTGCGTCTTCCAGTGTACCTGTCTCGGAGCGATATAAATCGACCATGACAGTCGTCTGATTGTCGTGGACCGTTGTCAAATCAAGCGTTTTTTTAACCGGTGTACCTTCCTCAAGAATTGGATAGAAAGAGCCATCCGCAAGTTTGATTCCGATAGTTTTCATATAATACCCTCAATTATTCTATATGTACCATGATAACGCGAATTGAGCGGTAAAGCAATGAGCATTTTATTTGATTTTTTGTTTTTTTCATTCTATACTTATTGTAACGATTTCAGTTTGAAACCGACGCCATTTTTTAAGGAGATATATCATGCCGGAATTAAAAGGATCAAAAACAGAAGCTAATCTCCAGACAGCATTTGCAGGAGAATCTCAGGCACGCAATAAGTACACTTTTTTTGCAAGTAAAGCCAGGAAGGACGGCTATGAACAGATTGCTGCCTTATTTGAAGAGACTGCAGAGAACGAGAAAGAGCATGCAAAACTATGGTTTAAACTGCTGCACGGCGGAATAGGTACGACAGCGGACAATCTTACCACAGGTGCTGCAGGCGAACATTACGAGTGGACTGACATGTATCCCGGTTTTGCAAAAACAGCAAAGGAAGAAGGATTTGACAAAATTGCAGCCATGTTCGAAGGTGTTGCTGCAATCGAAAAAACGCACGAAGAGCGTTACCTTAAACTTCTCAAAAACGTAAATGAAGGCCTTGTTTTCAGTAAGGACGGCGATGCAATCTGGCAGTGCCGTGTGTGCGGTCACATTACCGTAGGCAAAAAAGCTCCCGACGTATGCCCGGTCTGCGGCCATCCGCAAAGCTTTTTTCAGGTTCGTGCAGAAAATTACTAAGTAAACGGTTGTAATCTGTGTCTGCTAAATCAAAAAAGCAGAAGACGCAGCATCCCCGGAAAGTACGGCGGATGTTGAATAACCCTGTTGTAAAATCGATTATTTACGGCAGGGTCATTCTAATTTTTCTTCTGCTTGTCATTCAGTTATTCTTATTTCTTGCATTCTTCATCTGGCTTGAACCGTATACAAAATATTTTTTCGGAAGCGGTGTCATTGTAAGCCTGCTATTTTTAACTTATCTTTTCAACAGCGACGGAAAGAATGAATATAAAATGGCCTGGATGCTTCCCGTCATGGTTATTCCATTTTTCGGAATCGGCCTGTACATACTTGCGCATCTTGAGGATATGCCGAAAGAAATAAAAAAACAGCTCAAATTATGGAAACAGGAAAGAGAGTGTATCATTTCGCGTCCCGATTTTGTCAATGCACCCGTACCTGAACCGCAGATTGAAGATATCGTTTCCTATCTCAAAAATGAAGCATTCTATCCGCCGTATGCCAACACAGACATACTGTATTATCCGAATGGAGAATCCTCTTTTCCGGATATGCTGGAAAATCTGAGTCACGCAAAAAAATTCATTTTCATCGAATACTTCATTATCAATTCCGGCTTCATGTGGGACAAAATTCTCTCAATCCTGATTCAAAAAGCAGCGGAAGGTGTCGAAGTCCGCGTTATGTACGACGGATTCGGTTCTGCCGCAATTTCTCCCGTGAGCTACGAAAAATATCTAAAATCGCTGGGAATACAGGCAAAGGCATTTATTCCGCTTGTCCCCGTCATTGCGGCATATCTTAATAACCGCGACCACCGCAAAATATGCGTCGTAGACAACGAATACGCGTTCACCGGCGGAATCAACATAAGCGATGAATATATCAACAAAGCCCGCAATCAGAATTTTTACTGGAAGGATACTGTCATCCGTATTTCAGGCAGAGCGGTACGGTCATTCACCGGCATGTTTCTTGAACTCTGGGATCTGATAAATAACGTATCCGAAAACCAGGACTGGTATCTTGAACAGCCGTGTAAATCATACTCGGTTCCGGGAATCGCCATCCCGTACAGCGACAATGCCTACAACAAAAAAGATATAGCGGAAAATGTATATCTCTACGTTATTTCCCAGGCTAAAAAATACGTGCATATTACTTCGCCGTATACGGTTCTGGATAATCAGATGATGACTACGCTCATTTTTGCTGCGCACCGCGGCGTCGAGGTTTCGCTTCTTGTTCCCCGGCACATCGACCACTATATTACGTTCTGCACCGGCAGGACGTTCATAAAAACGCTTATAGATAACGGAATCCGCGTATATGAATATACGCCGGGGTTCATCCATTCAAAAATGTTTATCTCCGATGATACAACAGCCGTTGTCGGCTCAATCAATCTTGATTACCGCAGCCTGTACAATCAGTTTGAAGATGCAGTGTTCATGTACAAATGCCCCGTAATTGCCTGCATTGAAAGCGATTTTATTGAAACAAAAGCCAGATGTGCAGAGATTACTCCCGAAGTATATAAAAAAAGCCCGGCCATGAGACGAATTGTCGGCCGGGTTTTCAGACTTTGCGCGCCGCTTTTATAAGCCGCACCGTTAATCAATTTTAATATTGATATGTAAGTTCCGTCATGTCGGTAAGTTCTGTAGCAGTCGTTCCGAATTTTTTTGATACGTTGTATACAGAAATTTTTGAAATGTTTCCGGTTGTATCATATTTCAGCAGTTTCCGTTTTGTCGTCTTATTGTCGGCACCACATGTCGTAATTTCGTTAAGAATCCCGTCAGAACCGTAGCGGAAATAATCACGGCTCTTCACCGCTCCGTATCCGTCAATATATGTAATCGTATCGATTTTTCCGGCTTCCGTATACGTATAGTCGTATTCTTCATCAAGAGAACCATCTGCATAATAATGACTTTCTGTAGTAAGCTGTCCTGCGTCGTTGTATACGTATATATTTTTCCAGGCAAGAACACCGTCGCCATTGTAGTATGTTTCATCAGAAAGCTTGCCGCCGTTATACGTATAAATCGTTTTGCCTTTCAGCGTTCCGTCTTTTCCGTATTCTGAATTATCACTTTTTTTCCCGTCAGCAGCATATGTTGCTGTACTTTTCCAGATAAGCTTGTTGTCAGAATCATAACCTACCTGCGAAACAAGTTTACCGGACGCATCGTATGTGTTCTGAATTTTGTTCACAAGCACATCACGGGGTGTCATTTCCGACGATTCTGTTTCCAGTCCGGCACCATTAAGCACATGAAGTGTCTTCATTTCCGGTGTACGGAAATAATCGCCGAATTTTGTTGTAATGCTGTAGTTGATGCGTGTATAGCTTTTTACAGCTCCCTTGAGTAGAAGATAGTCTTCAACATCAAATGCAAACAGAGAAATGCTCATAAATAAAGCTAAGCAGGCTGCAAGTATTTTTTTCATATAACCTCCGAATGATTACAAATAAATAATTGTATTTTTCAATTATAACCATAACTATTCCTATTTGTCAAAATCGGCATAAATTGTATACTTTATTACATGGATTTTTACGAGCTTGAAGCATTTGTCACTCTTTCCCGCGTTCTTCATTTCGGACGTGCAGCAGCAAAAATCAATTTAAGTCCCTCAGCCCTTTCGCGCATGATTGACCGCCTCGAAACAGAAACAGGCTGCATTCTCCTGGACAGAAGCAACAGACAGGTAAACTTAACGGAAGACGGCCGGATTTTTGCCGGTTTTGCAAAAGAAATGCTCGATAAACGCAACGATCTTTCTCTGCAGCTTTCAAAGGATAAAGACAGAGTTTCCGGCACCCTGCACGTCTATGCATCGGTTACAGCCTGCTATACGGTTCTCCCGCAGTTTATCAAGCTTATTGCAAAAAAATATCCCTACATACAGCTTTCCGTTGAAACAGGTGATCCGGCGGGTGCACTTCAGGCAGTACGGGAAGGACGCGCAGCACTCGCAGTCGACGCAATTCCGGACGACGGATACACTTCAATGGAAACAATCAGCGTGTTCAAGACTCCTCTTGTGTATGCAGCCGCAGCCGACGGGCCGTATACAAAGATAAAAGGTTCTCCGCAGGATATAGTCTCATCCGTTCCGCTCGTGCTTCCCAAAGCGGGACTCGCACGCGAACGGTTCGACAAATGGACAAAGTCCCGGAACGTTCATCCCATAATCGCAGCGGAAACTGAAGGAAATGAAGCGATTCTCGCAATCGCCCAGCTTGGTTTGGGAATAGGTCTTGTTCCGCGGATAGTTCTTGAAAACGGGCCGTACAAAAGCGGATTCGTCATTCATGCCGCAGGAAACGCACTCGGCTATTACAACGTCGGCTTTATCCGCAGAACGGAAATTACGGGAACCCAGTCCGAACGCCGCATACAGGAAGCGGCAAGCGATATTCTTCACACAACACAATGGAGTACGGCAGAATGACAAAATCACAGTTCACATCGTTTGCAGCATTCCGCGACTCATTCCGCAGCAAAGTTGCAGAATGGTCTTCTTACGCCGGAAAACTGCAGCCGCTGCAGAAAGAAGCTGCCCAGAAAGACACGCCGGACTATCCGCTTGAAACAGCTGTCATATATAACCGTGCGCTCGACGACATTACACAGCAGGACGACATACGGCTTATCGTCATAGGCGACAACCCGGGTAAAGACGAACAGCTTGCGGAAAACAACCGATATCTCGTGGGCCAGAGCGGAAAAATAGCAGAAGGTTTTTTCCGCCGGAATCCGGAACTCGGTATAGAGTTCCGGAAAAACGTCATCATCCTGAACAAAACGCCGGTGCACACGGCGAAAACGAATCACCTGCGCTCACTGCAGAAAGCAGACAAAGAAATTGCGCAGCTCATACTCGACAGCCAGCTCTGGATGGCGGAGCACACGGCACTTCTGCACCAGGAGCTTGCATCGCACTGCACAAAAAAAGACGGCATCATTTCAGTACAAACGCATCTCTGGCTTGTCGGGTATGCCGAGTTGAAAGGAAAAGGCATCTTCCTGCCGTACCGGGATGCGCTCAGACAGACGTACGGCCGCAAAAAGGCATGGGACAGCGTCTTTGTATATCAGCATTTTTCAATGAACCGGTTCAGTATAGATTTACGGCAGTTCAGAGACGGACACGCAAATATGACGCTTTCAGAAGCGCTGGAACAGCTCGGGTTGATGCACCGGGACGAAATATTCGGGAAATAGCAGAAACACGTAAATTGTTATTTGCTTAATCTGTAATTCTGATCCGCAAAGCAATAACACAAATCCTGACAAAGAATTTTCAGGTTGAAGCAGGTGTTTGATTAAAGAAATATTCTTTAATTGATTCTCTGTCAGGCATTTTTCTACCCTCAATTTCATTAATAACCATTTTTGTATCCCAATTTAGTCCAATTGTTTTTATTTTATATGTATTTTTATCAATTTCTATAATATCAGCCAGTTTTCCCTTTGAATATTTGCCTTCGCAGCCTGCAGATCCTACACTTATATAGGTGCTTACTTTCTCCTCTTTAAATTCTTTATGTAAGTGTCCGAAAAAAATTAAATTATTTTTGCCCGGTTCTATTCCAAATGTATGATCAAAATCAAGCTGATTAATACCTTTCTTAAATACATCATATTCGGAAATTATTCCATTTTCTAAAAAGAAATGTTGAAAATACAAATTATACGTTCCGGTTTCCATATGATACTTGTAAGGAAGTTCTTCAATATATTTTATATTAGCATTACCTATTTGTTCTTTTGTCCATCGGTAGTGTTCAAATTCTGATTTGCCTATATTCTTTTTCAATTCTGGTCCAAGACCTATTGAACAATTGTATTCCTCGTGATTACCTTTCAAATGAATTAAATTTTCCTGTTTTATAAATTCCAGAGTTTCATTTGGCCATGGTCCTAAATCAATGGCATCTCCCATCGTTATATGCAGATCACATTTTTCATGTTTATATATTTTTGCTAACTCTTCACATGCTAATATATTTGAATGTATGTCTGAACTTATCAGTATTCTCATTTTTTTACTCTGCCGAAAGCCGAAACGTAACGAATTAAAAAAAACGCTGATTCATACTTCCTGCGGGCAGCCCGCCTGCCCGTCAGTCTGTGCATTACACCATAAGCCGGTAGATTGCTTCGACATCCTTCTGTTCAAGTGTCGTGAACCCGTGCAGTTTACCGTCGCCGCCATTGCCGAAACACGCCGTATGCGCAAGTTTTTCAATGTCGGCTTCATTTGCACCCAGTTCCGCAAAATTCTCCGGCATACCGAGTGATGTCAGGAAATTCCGCAGCACTTCAATTCCCGCTTTTGCCGTATTTTCAGGATGATAGAAATCCATGCTGCAGTTCCACACGCGTACGGCAATCTGCGCAAAGCGGTTCACGTCGTGATTCATGGTATACGTAAAGACGGCCGGCATGGCGGCGGCAAGCCCCGCACCGTGCGCACAGTCATACAAGGCAGAAAGTTCATGCTCTACGTTGTGGCTCGTCCAGTCCTGCGACCGGCCTACTCCGCACGAATTGTTGTGTGCCATCATCCCTGCCCACATGATATTAGCCCGGGCTTCATAATTATCGGGATCGGCGATGACGCGCGGACCTTCATGAATCATTGACAGGATAAGCGCTTCAATCATGCGGTCGGTCACTTCCACTTCCGTTGTGTTCGTGAGGTACCGTTCGTACAGGTGTGCGATGATATCGGTAATACCGCACGCGGTCTGATATGCCGGCAGTGTCTGAGTCAGGGCGGGATTCAGAATTGAAAATTTCGGCCGGTATGCTTCGCCGGACGCTCCGCGCTTAATCATGCCGTCTTCTTTTGTAATAACAGAATCGGGCGACCCCTCGCTTCCTGCCGCGGCAATGGTGAGTATCGTTCCGACAGGCAGCGCCTCCGTCACCTGTTTTCCTTCGTAAAAATCCCAGAAGTCGCCGTCATATACGGTACCTGCCGCGATTGCCTTGGAAGAATCAATGACACTGCCGCCGCCGACCGCCAGGATAAAATCGATATTTTCCCTGCGGCACAGTTCAATTCCCTTATACACAAGGCCGCTGCGGGGATTCGGCTTTACTCCGCCAAGTTCCTCAAACGCAATACCTTCGCTGGAAAGCGATTTTTTTACGCGGTCAAGCAGCCCTGAACGGACAACTGAACCACCGCCGTAATGAATGAGAACCTTTTTCCCGCCGAACCGTTTGACCAGCTGGCCCGCCTGAGTTTCCGTATCTTTTCCGAACGCAAAATACGTCGGTGCATAAAATGTAAAATTATCCATACCTCAATAATACGGCTGGTCGGCCAAAAAAACAAATTCTATACGTTACATTTACCGTGCCTGTTTCAGGACGACAACCTGGTACGGGTTCAAATGCTGCACGCCCTGTACGGTGCGGCTTGATTCCGCATCCTGTAATTCCTGTTTTACGGTAAAAGACTGTGCGCTTTTCGTATAGTTCAGAATGAAAAACCATCTGTATTTTTCATTTTCTCGCACAAGCAGTTCAATATCTTCCGACAGGGAAAACAAATTGTCGTACGGCTCCGCAATACCCAGTTTCTTCAGGAACACGGCTGCAGCCGGCTCCGAAAACGTACTGCCGTAATAATAACACGTCCCCTTACCGGCCTTTCTGCAGATAAGCGCGCCTTTTCCGGCATAATAATTATTCGTATACGTACCGGCAAGTTCCGCACCGCTGCCGCATGTCTGTACAATATCCGTAAAGCACAACGCATCAACGGTAGTACCATCCCACGCAACCTGTGCCTTTTCATCATCGCAGGCGGTAAGGGTAAAGTCAGTCACATCTGCTCCTGTACATTTTTGCGCAAGTCCCGGAAGATTTTCCTGCACACACCTGCCGGAAGAATCTTTTAAACCGGTACGACAGCCGAATACAAGCGTTCCTCCCTGCATGACATACTGCTCAAGCATTTCGACCGTTTCCTGAGTAAGAATTGCAGGATGCGGATAGAATATGACCTTATATTCCGACAAATCCGATACTGACAGTTTGTCCGTAACATATACGTAATCGAGCGGCGTATGCGTATGTTCAGATGCGGCAAATATTCCCTGCTGACTGCAATTGTCTATCTCATTAAGCCAGAGATCGATTTCATTGTCCCATTTGTTGTCATAATCTTTGAGAATGGCAAAAGAAGCTTTAAAACGCGAACCGGCAAGTTCCGCCAATGCGTTCATGCGCCGTTTCATATCCTGCACTTCTGCAAGCCGCCTGTTATCCCGGCCGGAATAATCAAGGATGCCATGCCAGTATATTTCCGTACTGATGGGGCTCGTTCTCCAACGAAAATACCCTATATAATCTGCACCATTGGCAATGCTCTGAAAACTCCACAACTGAATCTGTCCCGGACGGGGTTCGGGCATTTTCATTCTGGAAGTCCATCCACCGGCACCAGACTGCTGTTCCATAATACCGAACACAGGGGAGACGGAACGGACTTCTGCAAGGTTTGAAGTCCAGATACGATCGCGGAGGTTACTCTTGTCCGCAACGCCGCCGGACGTATACGCAAAATCGGGATATGAATCGTACGTAAGAAAATCAAGGCTTTCTTCAGTCATAGCATGATTATCAAGATGCCCGAAAAGACCGTTCGTCGTTATAAAATCCCTTGGCTTTATATAGCGCCGGAGAATGTTGCTCTGCATTTTTACAAAGCTGCGCGCGCTGTCAGAAATAAACCTGATAAAATCAAGCCGGCGGTGAGGATTCATCGAGTCGTTCAGTACAACCTGCGGCACAAACACTTCATTCCAGTCAGCATAGGTCTGATTCCAGAACACCGTTCCCCAGGCTTCGTTCAATGCTGCAATACTGCCGTATTTCTTTTTCAAGAAATCACGGAAAGCAACCGTATCCGAATCGGAATAGAATTCATTTTCCTCACAGTTCACTTCGTTGTCTATCTGCCATCCGGCAATACATTCATTTTTGCCGTAATGTGCACCGAGCTGTTCCACAATCCTCTGCACATACCTGTTATATACGGGCGAGTTGTACGTGTACTGCCGTCGGCCGCCGTGGCGGTATTTTACACCGTCGATACGCGTATTCAGGACTTCCGGATATTTTGTCGTGAGCCAGGCAGGAGGAGTTGCGGTCGGTGTCCCGAAAATCACCTTGATATTTGTTTTTGCAGCAAGTTCAAGAAATGTATCGAAAAAGGCAAAAGTAAATTTTCCATCCTCCGGTTCAAATTTATTCCATGCAAATTCCGCGATGCGTATCATTTCAATTCCTGTCTGTTCCATCCGGGACAAGTCGCTTTCCCAAAGCGATTCATCCCAGTGTTCCGGATAGTAATCCGTTCCCATCACAAGATGATCAAGTTTCATTATTTTTTCCGGCATACGTATTCCTCCTGTAAAAAGTCAGCAAAGCTTCACGTTGTTTTCAATACCGAGATATTCGTAATTGCAGCTCAACTGCCCGCAATCATTCATTTCTTCCGTTTCATTATTCCTTTACTGCGCCGGCAGTCAACCCCGAAAGGAAATATTTCGATGCAAATAAGAATACTATAAGCAGGGGAAGAACTGCGCACGAACTCGTAAACATGAGCGTACCGATATCCGTTCCGCGGTCGCTTACCATCGTTTTGAGCAGAAGCGGTAATGTCATTTTGTCCGGATCCCTGAGCATAAGAAGCGGCTGCATAAAATCATTCCACACATTTACGAACTGCATAATCCCAAGCGACGCATATGCGGGCTGTATAACAGGGGCAATTATCCTGAAAAATATCGTCCATTCGCTGCATCCGTCTATACGTGCCGCTTCCATAAGCGAACGGGATACATTTTTCGAGCAGTACTGCCTCATCCAGTAAATACCGAACGCATTGGCACAACCCGGAATAATTAATGATTTAAATGAATTGACCCAGCCGAATTTCGACATAAGCATGAACCATGGGATAATACCTGCAGTCCATGGTATCATCATTGTCACGAGCAGAAGCGAAAAGAGCTGTCTGCGCCCGGGAAAATCGTAGACCGCAAACGCGTATCCACCCATAGAGCAGAACAACAATACGAGAACAGTGTATGAAAGACTCACAATTGTACTGTTGAGAAATGAGAGCGGAAAATTCACCGCAGCGGTCATCTTATAAAAATTTTCAAGGGTTCTTGAACCGAACAAAAGATCAGGGGGAAAAGAATAAATTTCACTGGTAGCATGAGTAGACATTGCAAACATCATGTAAAAAGGAAAAATCATAATAACAGCAAGAATAATGAGTACTGCATACAATGCTATTTTTGTTCCCCTCTTTGGTATCCGGGAAATTAATACGATAACAGCAATGAGCAGCAAACAGAAAAAAAATATTTTCATATACAGTTTAACCTCTTAGTCTTTTTCTTTCGCAGCAGTATTTACAAAAAAAGAAATCAGAATAATCATGAGGGTAATTACATAAGCACAGGCCGATGCATATCCATATGATGTGCCGCCCTGCGGTGCTTTATTCAGAAGATACATCATCAACGTCAATCCTCCGTTATTTGCACCGCCGGTCCAGCTTGAATTAGTCAATACAAACGGTTCGGTAAATAGATTGAACATACCGATTGTCGATTGAATGACAGTAAAAATAATAATCGGTTTTAACATTGGAATTGTAATGCTGAAGAACATACGCCAATTATTTGCACCGTCGATTGTTGCTGCTTCATAAATATCGCTGCTTATCGCCTGCATTCCGGCCAGATAAATCACCATATTCCAGCCTATCCACTTCCACGCAAACATGACGATAACCGCAATTTTTATGCGCGAACCGTCGCCGCCCAGCCAGTTTATTTTTTCTATTCCAAGAAAAGATAAAAGGTAATTTAAAAATCCGTAATTATAACCGAAAAAATTTTGAAAAATAATGGTTATTGCGACAGCACTCGTAACCATCGGCATAAAATATATTGTCTTAAAAATATTTTTCCCTTTTATAAGCTTTGAATTCAGTATATACGCGAGTGCTAATCCGCCCAAAAGAATAGGAATATGTGCAATAATGCCTATAAAAAACGTATTTCCCAGAGCCTTTAAAAAAAGTTTGTCGGTGAACAAACTTATATAATTTGCAATTCCTATGAATCTCCGCCCAGTAAGGCCGTTCCACCGGAAAAAACCAAGGTAAAACCCGGCCACTATCGGGTATAACCCGAAGATTGCAAATAAAACATAAAAAGGAGCTATATAGGCATATGCAACTTTGTATTTTTTTATTGTATACAGAAAACCATGACTGTTATTATTCATAAAACCTCGAAAGTAGAAAATCCGGCAGGCAGCCCTGAAAATTCTACTTTCAGGGCCATTCCTTCTCAATAATTATTTTTTCCAGACCTCCGCATCCTCAAGTATCTGAATCTGCTGCTTTTTTATTTCCGCTGTAGCAGTTTCAATATCCGAACGAACCCTTTCGCGTATGGCCGCTGCATCAAGATTGTCGGCGAGTCCTGCATTTACCGAACTGTAAATACATCCCTCTGCGGTAGTATCCATCATGGTGGTAACTATCGGTTTTAATTCATTGGCAATCCGGACATATACTTCTCCTGTTTTTTCGCCTCCAAAATAAGGATCCCCTTTTGCATATATAGATTCATCTTCCCAGGCTGGTTTATATGCAGGGAAATAATCCACTGCATTGTACATATCGTTCTGCCCCTGTTTTGTTGCCAGCATATATTTTATAAATTTCCATGCAGCATCCTTATGCTTACTCTGTTTTGGGATAACAAGAAAGGAACCGCCCCAGTTGGAACCGGAAACGCCCGCAGGAAGTGTTGTAACAGCCCAATGGCCGGTTCCTTTCGGATCAATATCATCTTTCAGGAATCCGCCGAACCAGCACCCGGTAAATACAGATGCACAGGAACCGTCCGCATATGCAGCATATGCCTCCGAACTCCACATATCAGCATTCATATCCCATTTATTTTTTCTTACTGCTATTGCAGCATTGAGTGCTTCAATATCGCCCGGACGATTAAGCTGCAAAGTAAGGTCTTTATCATAATAATCGCGGTTAATAAAAAGCTCAAAATACAGATATGATGCATCTGGTATAAACCAGCGCCTGCCGGGGATGCTGACAGCTTTCGCAACCTTTAAAACACCATCCCATGTTTTCATAAGTTCTGCGACTTCTTCCGGATCTGTCGGCAACCCGCATTCTTTAAATACGTCTGTACGATAATAATATGCACATGGTCCTATATCCCATGGAATTGAATCTAGACTTTTTCCATCCGACGAATAGCACTGATTCCATTTAAAAGAAACAAAATCATTTTTTAATTCATCAGCATTATAAGGGGCATCCAGAAGATTCACCAGAGCTGTAGAATCTCTGTACTGTGCTATATATGCACCTTCCACCATTGCAACATCGGGAGCTCCGGAACCGGCAACCAGAGAAGTTGACAATGCCTGATGGTGCGATGTAGTATCCGTAAATTGAAATTTGACATCAATATCGGGGTACTGTTTGTTAAAACCTGCCATCGCAGCCTTAAACGCAGTGTCCCCCGACGGCCAGCCTCCTACCAAAATCGTTTCTTTTGCACTGCCGGAAGATGTACCTGGTTTTTCTTTTTTACATCCGGAAAAAAACAATGCACACACACACACTGCAATCACAAAGCTTTCAGACATAATTTTTTTCATATTACCTCCTATGAAAAGAAAAATTTTACAATATAAGTGAACGTACACGCAATCAGATAAAATAAAAACCAGAGCAATACCTCTGTTTAACACCCTAAAAAGGGGAATGTAATTAAACATTACACCCTCTTTTAGGTATTGTCAAGCAATAAAATCCCCTTATAGTGGTACTATTTTTTCATGTCATTCAGAGAAAGATTAAAAGACGAAATCGTATATCAGGGACTACAGTTAAAGGAAGTTGCAGCGAAAGCTGAAATAAGCAAAAGGACACTCGATACTTACGTTGACAAAAGGGAACGAATGCCTGCTGCCGACGTGGCAGTCAAACTGGCAAAAGCCTTAAATATCACGACGGAATATCTTGTAACAGGAAATGATGGAAAAAATGAAAACAACAAAGCCGTCGTTTTATATCACAAATATGAAAAAATTATTACACTGCTGGAAAAACTTGACGGCAATGATATTACCTATGTGGAAGCAATGATTGAGGGAATTGCTGATAAATCAAAAAATACTTCTCACGCCGAAAGCCATACTATCTGACAAAAATTCCGGACAGATATAAATCAGCGGCATATCCGCAGACAATCCGGCAACGGCACAGTTCCTTATCCAGACGCGATTTTACGGCAGCTGAGGTCCGGTATGCGTCACAGGATTTGCATCCATGCAAATCCTGCTTTCCGGGAATTGCCCCGGCTCGCGCAACGAGCTCGCCGGGATTCGTCGCAGGATTTACACTACGTAAATCCTGCTTACTGTTTGTGCCGCCTGCTAGAGCCGTTCCATCGGGACGCTCACCGCATTCTTTCCCATGTATGCGGCAATCACATTATCACCGCTTGTGAGCCTGTCTGCGGGGACAACGGCACTGTCGATGCGCTCTCCGTTTACCGTAATATACTCAATGCCTTTGCAGACGTGCTGCGGATTCTTCACTTCGATGCAGAGTTTTCTGCCTCTCCATATGCGCTCGACTTTGAAGCCGTCCCAGTCGTGTTTGATGCACGGGTCGATGAGCATGCCGTCGTACTGCGGCCGGATGCCGAGCACGTACTGTGTCAGACTGTAATAGGTCCATGCAACGGCTCCCGAAAGCCATGAGGTACGGCAGTTGCCCGGGCGGGGACTGAACGTCGAGTACGTTGTCTGTCCCTGTACATACGGTTCGCTCTGGCGGATTTCCGCTTTTGCATTGTATGCGGCAGGAAGGGCAGCCTTGCAGTATTCGTATGCCCTGTCGCCGTTTCCGGCAACTGCTTCCGCCATAACGCCCCATCCCTGTGTGTGGTTGAAGATGCCGCCGTTCTCTTTAATTCCCGGCAGGAATACGACTGAGCCCATAACGTCGCCAGGCGTGTGAACAAACGCCGGAGCGCAGAGCATTAATCCGTACGGTGTGGCAAGTTTTTCTTTTACCGCATCAAGGCTGGCCTGAACCTGTTCTTTCGTTGCCGCACCGCTCATGACCGCCCATACCTGGGTATTAAGATATATCTGTCCTTCTGTCATCTTCTGTGTGCCGTAGACTGTTCCGTCTTCTCCTACAGCCCAGATGAACCATTTTCCGTCCCAGCATTTCTTCTGGATTGCCTTGTCGAGTTTGTCCCGTTCGGCAAGTGCCCATTTTTCTTCCTCCGGCTTTCCCAGCCGCTTTGAAATGTCCGCAAACGTCGTCAGGCCAAGACGCAGCTGGAACGTAACCATAATGCTTTCACCGTGATAGCCCGTCTTTAGACAGTCGTTCCAGTCAGCCTGCAGGCCTGCGGGCAGTCCGTCTGCACCTTCGCGTTCAAGGTTGAACAGAAGCGCCTGCTTTAAATGCCCGTAAACGGTCGCTTCACCGTGATCGGCATAGGGAACGACTTTGTTGTAGAAATCAATATTGCCCGTTTCGGCGACGTAATCCGGTACTGCATTAAAAAACCATTCGCTGTCGTCAGAACGGAATTCTTCCGGCTTCGGGCTCTGTTCGTGTCCGGGATTATGGTCTATGCGGATAACGGGAATGGCACCACCGCATGCAACCTGCCCCGAAAGCATGCGTACCAGACGCGCCTCCGTCTCTTCCGGAATTGCCGCACAGACGCCGAGTACGTCCTGTACGCTGTCGCGGAATCCCAAGCCGTCACGTTCGCCGTTGTACACAAGGCTTGCCGCTCTTGACCAGGCAAACGTGATAAGGTTGTTGTACAATCCCCACATGTTAGCCGTATGATTCATATCTTCGTCAGGCGTTTCCGCTTTGAAGCTGTCTAGTTCCGAATGCCACTGCTTTTTAAGTTTTGCAAGTTCCTCGTCGGCGCGCGCAATTGAACCGTATCCGGCAAGCACCTTTTTCCCGACTGCATTCGCATCGCCTATGCCCACCATAACCAGGAGTTCTTTCGACTCACCCGGTTTCAGTTCCAGCTCCGTCTGAACGGAACCGCAGCTGTTGTCGCCGTATGCGTTTGAATTGGAACTCTTCCCGTTAATGACTGCCTGAGGCTCCTTGTATGAACCGTACGTGCCGATAAATGATTCGCGTGCAGTATCGTATCCCGTCATGGGTGCGCCGACGAGCGCAACCCACTCATGCATAAAACCGCTGCCCTCGGGCCACTCCGGATGCTGAATATACAGGTTGTCATGAATCGAATAACGGAGCAGATTGTCGGCGGCCTTTTCACTTTTTACGATAAAGAGCGAGTACTGCAGGTTCACCTGATCCTGGGACGTGTTCCACTGGTTCGAGAACTCGCAGTAACTGAACACGGAAAGCCTGCGGGATTTCAATCCCGTATTCGTTACCTTGAGTTTCCAGTATTCAAACAGCTGTCCGAGCGGAACAAAATACACCGCTTCCGATTTGATATCCGAATACTCAGACGTGATAGTCGTATATGCCGTACCGTGACGGCAGGTGCTCTTATACTTCGTGAGCGGTTTGCCGACAGGCTGCCAGCTTGCCGACCAGTAATCCCCCGATTCCCTGTCCCTGATGTAAAAATAACGGCCGGGCTGATCCATGGGAACGGCATTAAAGCGCAGTCGCATAAAACGTCCCTGTGCGCCTGACTTGTAGAAACCGTATCCGCCCGCATTATTCGTAATGACTGCGCCGTACTCCGTAGAGCCGAGATAGTTGCTCCATGACGTCGGCGTATCGGGCCGGGTAATCACATATTCTTTGTTTTCATCATCAAAATAACCATACTGCAAGATTTTTCCTCCACCGCATATGAATCATTCAATATTTACTACGATAATTTTTTCAATCGGAGTATCAAACATTTTTGCAAGCACGACGAATTCATCGACAGTGGGAAGCGTTTCTCCCCACTGCCACTTGTAAACGGCCTGCGGGCTTTCAAAATCGAACAGATACTGCATCTCTTTCACTGAAAGACCTGCATATTCGCGCAGCCGCTTTATGTTTGCGCCCGTTGCCTTCGTGTCTATGACAGGATATGCATATCGTTTGACCATACAAAACTCTTCCTCCTCCAGGTGACAGCACGAAAATGAATTGTCGTTTTTACTGACAGTATAACTGTATTGTCGAAATCCTATTCTGTCGCGTCAGTTTTTGACAGGAATTTGTCGAATTTTGACTTTTAGCAACAGGCAGGATAGTATGTATAAATGGATTACTTTCTTGAGCAGATTCAGACAGATTCACGTATTCCGGCAAAAATATATGTCGACATGTCAGCGGAACGGCGTCACTATCCGCTGCATTTTCATAACAATCTTGAATTTGACCTTGTGATAGAAGGTTCCATTACCGGTATCTGCAACGGCATAACAACAAAAATCTCCAGCGGAGACTTTTTCTTTGTAAATTCCGGCAATCTGCATGAAACCATGTCAGACACAGCAAACCGTGTGAGGACGGTGATTGTACTCCTGTCTTGCGATTTGCTCAAAAAGTATTGCCCGGAGATTCAGCAGTACTCGTTCTGCATACCACCCTGTTCGGAAGCAAGGAAAAAAATACAGCAGCAGCTTCTTTCAATCGGAATACTGTACCATGAGCACAAAAATTTTTACGAGCTTGAAATCACAACGGTTCTTGAATCAATATGCCTTACGCTGCTGCGCGAATGCAGGATACAGAAAACCGAAATAACGACTCCCCTGCACGATCAGAAAAGCCTGGCAAACATCAAAGCGGTACTGGCCTATATGGAAGCAAATTCTGCGGAGGAACTTTCCCTTGGAACTGTTGCATCGCAGGTGCATATGGTGCCCTCTTATTTTTCCCGGTTCTTCAAAAGAATAACAAACGAAACGTTTTACACATATCTTATGAAACTGCGGGCCTGCCACGCGTATCAAGAACTTATGAACAGCGACAAACTTATTACTGATATTGCACTTGACGCCGGCTTTCCCAATGTAAAATCGTTCATCAATTGTTTCAGTACAATTTACGGAGAAACACCGGCAAAATACCGCCGGCAGCACGAAATACAGTAAAAAATACTGATTTCTGTTTACCAAAACGGCTCATAGTTTTACACTGACCCCACTATGAACATACACATTATTGAAATGCCGCTCGATTTCGGCGCGAGCAGACATGGTTCCGATATGGGACCTTCAGCGATACGGCTTGCCGGTATACGTTCAAAACTTGAATCACTCGGACATACGCTTGTCAAATACAATTCTCCGATTCAGATAAATCCGCAGGAATCTGAGGAAGTCGGAAACCCGAAGGCAAAGTATCTTAAACCGATTGTGAATGCCTGTACGGAACTTGCAAAAGAAGTCGACACGTCTCTTTCTGAAGGCGAATTTCCGCTTATACTCGGAGGAGATCATTCCATCGCTCTGGGAACAATAGCTGGAGCTGCTTCAGCCGCACAGAAAGAGCATAAAAAACTCGGCATTCTCTATGTTGATGCCCACGGTGATTTTAACACGACTGAAACAACGCCGTCCGGAAACATCCACGGCGAGTGCCTTTCAGCCTCCTGCGGATACGGACTGCCGGAACTCACGAATCTGTACTTCGACGGGCAGAAAGTCGATCCGCACAACGTCTGCTTCGTCGGTACGAGGGACCTTGATCCGGGAGAAAAAGTGCTGATGCACGAAGCCGGTGTCACCGTATTCACCATGAGTGACATTGAACGGCAGGGGTTTCCGGCTATCATAAAACAGGTGATTCTGTTCTTCAAAACTCACGCCGACGTCATTCATGTCTCGTTCGACATGGACGTCCTTGACCCGATGTTTGCACCGGGAACGGGTATTCCGCTTCCGGCAGGTATGACGAACAGGGAAGCGCTCCTGCTCATGGAAGAAATCAGCAATACCGGTATGGTAAAATCAGCGGAAATTGTAGAAGTAAACCCGATACTCGACGTGCGGAATCAGACGGCAGTCCTTGCCGTAGAACTTGCCGCACGTCTGCTCGGTGAAAAGTTGTTTTAAATAAAGTACAGAACGGATGGATGCGGCATCAGACGCCGCATTCTTCGTGACGGGCCCGCATTGCAAGCACGCAGTTCCAGATTACGTCGCCGAGTTCGCGGCCCATCATTTTTGCGCCTTCCTCTATGACGTCCCTGTTGCATCCGGCAGCAAAGCTCTTCGTCTTAAATTTCTTGACAACCGATTTCAGTTCCATGTCCATAACGCTCTTTGAAGGGCGTGCCATAGCGCAGGCGAAAATAAGCCCTGTAAGTTCGTCGACTGTATACAGCACTTTTTCCATCTGTACTGACGGTTCCACATCGCAGCATATCTTCCAGCCGTGGCTCTGAATCGCGTGAATCATTTCGCCGGTTATAAGGCTGCCGCCCTTTCCGTCGGGATAATTCTGTTTCTCCGCCTCAAGAATATCCTTTGCTTTGACGCAGTGCTGTTCCGGATATTTTTCAAAGTCGATATCGTGCAGCATGCCCACGCATTCCCAGAATTCAGGATCCTTTTCATCAAGCAGTTCCGCCCAGTATCTCATGGCAACAGAAACTGTAACACAGTGACGTATCAACGTCTCACCTGTAACGTATTTTGCAAGAAGCTCTTTGGCCTGTTCGATTTTCATACCATAAATGTATCGAAAAAACGAAGGACGGACAATAAAGAACCGGCGCCTTTACTGTACGAATATAAAGAAAAACTTGCCTCTGCCCCCTGTTTTTTATTACATTTAGTTACAAACCATTGTAAGGTAATAAATTATCATCTTTTCAGGAGAATATAAGCAAATATGGCAACGTACCAGTTCCAGACAGAAGTTAATCAGCTTCTGAAACTCATCATCCATTCAATGTATTCAAACAAGGATATCTTCCTTCGCGAAATCGTTTCAAACGCATCGGATGCACTTGATAAACTCAAGTATCTGACAGTCTCTGACGACTCATATAAAGCAATAACGTTTACTCCGCGCATCGACATTACGTTCGACGACAAAGAAAATGTCATTACCGTGCAGGATACCGGTATCGGTATGACTGATCAGGATCTTACTGACAACCTCGGAACTATTGCCCGCTCGGGAACAAAAGCATTCATTGAAAAGCTGAGCAGCGAAGCTCAAAAAGATTCTTCGCTTATCGGTCAGTTCGGCGTAGGATTCTATTCTGCGTTCATGGCCGCAAAAAAAATCGATGTCTATTCCCGCAGGGCGGCCGATACAGCCGGAAAAATATGGCACTGGTCAAGCGACGGCACCAATTCATATGAAATTGAAGAAATCACAGCCGGCAGCGATGCTGCAAAAAAATACGGATTCGACAAGCCGGAGACGACCGGTTCCGCAATCGAAATGCACCTGAACGACGACAGCAAGGAATATGCAAGCCGCTGGAAGATTGAAGAGCTTATCAAAAAATACAGCGACCATATCGCATTCCCTATTTATCTGCACTATGTCGAAAACAAATACGACGATAAAGGAAACGTTACCGGCAGCGAGAACAAAGTTGATCAGGTAAACAGCGCAAGTGCACTCTGGAAACGTTCAAAGAGCGAACTTAAGCCGGCCGATTACAACGAATTCTACAAAACACTCAGCCACGATTCCGACGAACCGCTCATGTATATCCACACACACGCGGAAGGAACCCAGGAATATACGACTCTGTTCTACATCCCGCAGCAGGCTCCGTTCGACATGTATCAGGCTGACTACAAGAGCGGCGTAAAATTGTACGTTAAACGCGTTTTCATCACTGACGACGACCGAGAACTGCTCCCGGCATACCTGCGCTTCGTACGCGGTATCATAGACAGCGAAGACCTGCCGCTCAACGTAAGCCGCGAGATTCTGCAGCAGAACAGGATTCTTGAGACAATCAAAACGCAGTCTGTAAAGAAACTGCTGGGCGAATTCAAAAAGCTCGGTGAAGATGCAGACAAAGCGCGCAAATCGGAAAAACCGACAGACGACGAAAAGGAAACAATCGAAAAATGGAATAAGTTTGTCACACAGTTCAACCGCCCGATGATGGAAGGACTCTACGGTGACTATGCAAACCGCGAGGAAATTGCGGAAATCGTACGATTCAAGAGTACCGACAAAAACGGAACGGGAACAGACAACTGGACAAGTCTTGCCGACTATGTACAGCGCATGAAACCTGACCAGAAAGCAATTTACTATATCACCGGCAGCGACGAACAGAACCTCCGCAACAGCCCGCTGCTTGAAGCCTACACAAAGAAAGGCTTTGAAATTCTCATCGGTGCGAACGACATTGCGGACATCGTTATTCCGGGACTGGGCAAATACAAAGAATTCGAGCTTAAAGCCGTCAACCGCGCGGGAAGCGATGAAGAACTCGGCGTAAATAAGGAAGAAGCGGAAAAGAAAGAGAAGGAATTCAAACCTGTCGTTGACAAAATCAAGGAAGCGCTCGGAGACAAGGTAAAGGAAGTTAAACTGAGCAAGCGCCTTTCAGACAGCCCTTCATGCATTGTCGTCGACGAAAACGATCCGTCGTTCCAGATGGAACGCATGATGAAAGCTATGGGACAGGCCGGCATGGCGGAAGTAAAACCAATTCTGGAAGTAAACGGCGATCATCCTGTCGTTCTGAAAATTAAAGACAGTGAAGATAAAGCGTTTATTGCGGATGTGGCGACAGTACTGCTTGATCAGGCGCTGCTTGTAAGCGGAGAAGAGCTCAAGGATCCTGCTGATTTTGTACGCAGAATGAACTCCCTGTTAAGTAAATAACACTCACGCAGTTTTTTGCATAGCCCCGGCAGGGAAAGCCTCCGGGGCTTTTTTTTATCGCTTATTCGGCTATAATCCTTATCTATGAAGAAAAATTGCCGGTCTATACGGACAACCTATTATACATCATTCGCGCTCCTTATTATGCTCCCTGTAGTACTGATTTTCATCATAGCCTTTCCGCTTATCCATTTTATAATTAAACACCAGACAATCGATAATATAAAACTCATGCAGACAAATATAGCCGATACGCTGAGCAATGAAGTTGCTGAATCGTCAATGAGGCTGGCTCATCTTGTGTATGCAAACGACAATGAAATACTGAATATTGCAGCCGGCACCGGAAGTTCCGACAACCGGCAGCGGTATCTGTACGAAACGAAGCTGATGAATGCGTCACAGCTTGCACTCGAACCGGTTGCGGATATTGTTTCAATTACGTTTTATCTCAAAAACGGAACACGCACGTATTTTAAAACAGACATATTCCTGCCGCTGCAGCAGGTTGAATCACTTATTAAAGACAGCAATCCGGTACTACGGAAAAATGAAGTATTCACCGGGCTGTGCAGCACTAATGACTTTACCGTCTATTCCGGACAGCAGGCAAAAGGACTGGTGCTTATTTCGGGATTCTTTCCGGACATCCAGACAGACAGAAAAGAACAGCTGTCACTTGTAAGTATGTTTGCATTGTCCGACTGTTCCCGCATAATTTCCTACTACGACAGGAGATACTTAACCGACAGGGAACCAGTCGGGCTTACGTCGATTGTCAGGAAAACAAATAATGAAACGAGCATCATGTATGCCAATAATCAGGAGACTGAATTTCTGACAGAGGCCGCCGACGGTATACTGCCGCGTTCGTATACCTGCATTATGACACCCGTAGACAGCCTTATTCCGGGACTGTCAATCATGACGCTTATTAAAACGTCGGAGCTTGCGAAAAATTTCACGCTGATAGCGCTCGGCATTATTGCAGTCATTCTGCTCGTCTTTTTCCTGTTCATCCTTTATTCACGAATCTTCCTGCAGAATATCATCAATCCGGTTACAAACATGATGGGAGGGCTCAGGCAGATTGAGACTGGAAACAGGTCCGTTCATCTTGAGCCGCAGGGGTGTTCCGAAATACGGACAACGATTCATACGTTTAATGCTATGTCCCGGCGCATTTCCTCGCTGATTGCGGATTACGAAGCACGCGTTCAAAACGTTGAAAATGAACCGTCGTCCGTATTAAAAAACATGCTGCAAAAAAAAATCACGCCGGAGGCGGTAAAAAAATATTCGGGAGATTTCTTCCACGAACCGTATCTGCTGATGGAAATTGTCATAGAAAGCAACAATGATACAATTATTCAGAAATTCGATCATGACGCTTTCTTCGCTTCACATTGTATTACAGCACCAGCCGGTAAAGGATGCTGGATGGCCTACTGCCGTGCTGAAAGTTCCGTTTCCCGGCAGGCAGTCGACCGTACGCTCTCGGGAATTATAGATGCAGTAAAAAAAGAGCTGTCCTGCACCGTTTTCGTATATACGTCAGGAAAAGGAAACTCGGAAAAAGATTTCTATGATCTGCTTGATACGATAAACTGCATAAAAGACTACCATCTGCTCCTTGCATCAGGCTGCATAATCAGTCTTCCCGATGAAAAAATTACGGCTGTCTGTAATGGTGCGGAACAGTTCAATCAGGCGGCCCGTGCATTCTATCTTGACGATGAGCTGACAGCAGGGCAGGAACGGGAAAGACTCATACAAAAATTTCATACTGCTGAACTTGCACAGGCAAAAAAGGAGACACTGTCTTTTATACTTGCCTGTGCACACTGTTTTGAAGCAGACAATATTCCTTTTGAGGAAATAAACGGATTCCGAATC
>WSSedB1CaDRAFT_10000014_pt1 | contig 90118 bp, 82 predicted proteins | sample WetSurSB1Cattail_FD_9460 | JGI IMG/M metagenome (IMG submission 9460)
ACAAATACACCGCTTGCAAGACTGTATCTCCGTAAATATGCGCGGTCGTCGGAACACCAGAATGTGACCAGTACATGCGCCTTTGTCTGAAAATCGGCAAACAATTCATTCTGCCCCGGAACAAAAACAGTCTCCTCCGCCTCCTCTTCCATCAGATGTTCATCTTCCTGATGCGCCTGCAGAAAAAGCGCGAGCTTCGATTCAAGCTGATCAGACGGAATTGACTGAACGTGTTCCTCCCGGAACGCATTGTATAGAAACGATATGGTAAGATGAGCCGAATGCGAACGCAGCAGCTTCATGCCAGAATCCTGCTTGAGAAGATTTAAAAAATAATCCGCCGTTGTGTCTCTCATGGGTTATATTTACAGAGCCTTTGGTTTAATTGAACTAAGTGTACCAGAAATACTGACGATTTTATACTGCCTGATACATGAATCAGGATACTTTTTACAGGGAATGTGTTCCGTCGGAACGGCAGGTTCCGGGCGGTTAGCATAAAAGTGCAGTATCAAAGTACCCGATAATAAGAATTATGTGCCGCGGGTTCCCGGCGGATACACCATTCAGTCAAAAGATGATACTACGGTTCTTGAAAAGGACTGTGCAGGACGGATTAAAACGCTGCTTGGTGATAAAGTCATTTATACACCGTACGATACTGTGACAGCAGATGGTGTGAAATACCCCGGACACTGGTCATGGATCTATACGGCGCGGAACATGCCGTCATATAACGGCACAAACGTATTCAACTGGACTGCGGCTCAGAAACGCTGAGGCCGGAAACGGTCCCATGGTATAAATACAGCCGGCAGACTTCAGAGTATAACAGGCTGTATATCTTTACCGTCTTCGGCGGCTACGCCGTCCTTTTCGATTGCATAAATGAGAATATGGAAGTCAATTCAGAGACCGCCGGTGTTTTCCATCAGTTCATTCACTGCTGTTTTACTTCTGCGGCAACTGCAGCAGCACGTTCCAGTGCTCCGGTAACCGAATCAAAGACATTCTCCCTGCCAAGGACATCGGCTGTCCCTGTTTTTTCCAGCAGGATATACGGCTGCGTGTGAATGCCGGCAAGAATAATGGTAATATGTTTACGGTCACAGGCATTTTTGAGCTGCAGCAGTGCCTGCAGGCCGCCTGCATCAAGATATATGGTATTCTGCATCTGGATAACAAGCACCCGGTAGTCGACCTCTGCCTGCTCAACGGCAATTTCAAATTTACGGACAGTCCCAAAGAACAGCGGTCCTTCAATTTCATACATCAGTACACCGGAAGGAATAACAGGCAGATCGCCCCGGTCATGGGCATCACCTGAATCAGACAGCCCGCCGGTAATAGAGCTGCGGCGCTCACGGACTTCAGAAACATCAATCATCTTCTTTATAAAGAAATAGGCGGCAAAAAGCAGGCCGAATTCTATAGCAACCGTCAGATCGATAAACACAGTCAGCAAAAACGTCACCGCAAGTACGGTAATGTCTGATTTCTGCCCCTTCAGAAGCGCTTTGATTGCCGGAAAGCCTGCCATGTTCCAGGCAACCGACACCAGAACCGCAGCAAGTGCGGCCATCGGAATATATACGACAAACCGCCCGAAAAAGAGCATAATCAGCAGCAGCGTCAGTGCATGGATAATCCCGGCAACAGGCGAACGGCCCCCGTTTTTAATATTCGTTGCCGTCCGGGCAATAGCACCGGTCGCAGGAATTCCGCCGAATATCGGACTGACAATATTCGCAATTCCCTGTGCTATGAGTTCCATATCAGAATTATGCTTTGCCCCAATCATACCGTCGGCAACGACAGCACTCAGCAGTGATTCAACAGCCGCAAGAAACGCAATTGAAACAGCGGTCGGAAAAAGTTCGGTGATGACAGGAATACTGAACACAGGAACAGACGGAGCCGGGAATGATGAAGGTATCGATCCATACCGGCTGCCGATTGTATCAAGCGTCAAACCGGTACAATGATTGATGATAACAGTGAGTACCGTTGCCGCACTGATGACAATCAGAGAACCGGGAATGCGTTTACTGACACGGGGCCACAAAAATATCAGAATGAGTGAGGTTGATGCAACAATACACGCATACCAGTTGATTGTACCAAGCGACTTTGCATATATCATGATTTTTCCTGCAAAATCACCCGGCATTTTGCCTGTTGTTAATCCAAGGAAATCTCCAATCTGCGTCGTAAAAATGGTTACTGCAATCCCTGCCGTAAAACCGGTAATAATCGTATACGGAATAAATTTAACAAGTCCGCCGAGCCGGAACGCTCCGAGCAGGATGAGAAGCACCCCTGCCATAATAGTTGCTGTCACCAGACCCGAATAACCGTACTTTTCAATGACACCGTACACGATTACGACAAACGCGCCTGTCGGGCCGCCTATCTGTACTTTGCTTCCGCCCAGCGCAGAAATAATGAATCCTGCAATAATTGCCGTAAAAATACCGCGTTCAGGGCCGACACCACTGGCAATCGCAAAAGCGACCGCGAGCGGCAGGGCGACTATTCCGACAATAATTCCGGAGGTTATATCAGTTATAAACGATTTAGCTGAATAATGCTTTAACGACTTTATCAGTTCTGGTTCCATCATAGAGAAGGAATCATGCACTTTTTTTGTACTTTTGACAATATAGGGACACTTTTTTGTCTGGCATGTGTTGTAATAGAAATAACCGGACAGGTATGTTGCGGCAGCTGTATTGATGTAAACGTATAAAAAGGAAGGATGGTATAAATGAATGTAACCCAAAAATTTCCAGTAAGGTTTTTTGTTGTCACTTTTTTATGGTCATGGTGCATTTGGATGCCGCTGGTTCTGGCAGGCAAAGGCTGCATAAACATTCGTCCTGAAATACTCGGAACAATAACAGTACCTGTTTCGATGCTTGCAGCTTTTGGTCCTGCAGCAGGAGCTTTTTTTTCCTTAAGAACAATCGAAGGAAAAGGTGCTGTAGTCAGATATTTGAAGAGATTTCTTGACATCAGGTTCGGATGGAAAACCTGGCTTATTCCGGCGGGAATCTTTCTCGTTACAACATTTGCTGCCTGGATTACTCCCGAATTTTTCGGCTGTAACCGACTCTCTATGCTGTTGCCAAACATCTACATATTCCCACTGTACTGGTTAATTATGGTATTCTTAGGCGGTGGACAAGAAGAAATCGGATGGAGAGGCTATATCCTTGAACATCTTGAGACCAAATTCGGCACTCAAACCGGATCAATGCTACTTTCAATTATTTGGGCAGTATGGCATATTCCATTGTTCTTAATTTCCGGAACAAGTCAGAACTATATGAATTTCATTGGGTTTATGATGTTAACTTTCGGATATTCATTCATTTTCTCCTGGGCACTAAGAAAATCCGATAACAGGCCTTTAGCAGGTATGATGGTTCACGGTACAGCAAATTCATTCATTCCCATTTTTCCAATTCTTTCTATGACAGCCGGAGCAGCTCAGCCCCGGTTCTGGTTGTGGGTTTCAATGACATTTGCGGCAGGTCTGATTTTCATGGAAATTTCAAGAAGAGAGGCGATTAACACGATTTCCGGGAAATAGAATATCCGCGAAAAAAAACACGAAATTTTCCGCCTGACATCTGGTTAAATATGATATTATGTTGATGGCTGACGCCGCCGGGAGTTAAATATGGAAAAAAAAGAAGACGTAATTGAAAAGCAAAAAGATTTCATTGCACATTTAAAACAAAAAACAAATACATTTATAACTACAATCGATAAATCTGAAATCGAAACAATTATTCTTTCGGGAAGTGTTCCAAGAGGTGACTATTTTCCGGGAAAAATTGATGGAATGGTAGACCTGATTGTAATGAAAAAAGCAAAAAGCAGCATTACGGCTGAACAACTATTCGGAGAAAATATCGAACCTGAAATTCCGTATCACTGTGTAAAATCTGATGGAACAGGATATGCGGTTCTTTTTACGGATTTTATTGACCTGTCTTCTTTTTGTCGGAAAGAAGAACCTCGTAAGTTTTCTATTTTAGAGTCACAGATTTTATATGATCCAAATAAATACTATGAGAAAGAACTTGTAAAAATAAATCAATTCGCAGAAGAAGAACAAAAGCGTGAATTGAGTAACGGAATCGGGTATATAGATTATGGGCACCTCTAAAAACTCACTTACAGTGACTTTTTAGAGGTGCCGTCGAGTTTTAAGTCGTTGTAATATCACGACTTAAAACATCGCGTTTTCAGAGTTACCTCTAAAAACCGAAGTTTTTAGAGGTTCCCTTATCTGATATCAGAATATAAAAAAGACAGATGGTATCGTCGCGGTGCTTACATTCAGATGCATGAAAATTTGAACACTGCTATTAGAACCGGTGTCAGATGTCTGTTCTATATAAATGGTTTCTATAGTCCTGCGGAAGACAGGGCGATATACTATTCGCACAGCTTAAAGAAACTTCCGGAGAACTATAATGAACTTATTTCACAAAGCTGCGACCAGGTGACAAATAGTGAAGAAGATTATTTCCGCAGAGAGAATGTATTTATGAAGAAAATTGTAAGTTATATCAGGCAGTTTACTAACTAAAAACCGAGCGGTAACAATGGTGATGCAGATTTGAACGGGTATAAAGTGGATATAGATGTGCCACGGGTTTCCGGCTGCACAACGTTTTTCAAATTTTCCTGCTCCGCTGCACGAGTACAGCTGTAACCTTGTGGATGGTTTACCCTGTTCCGTCGCACGGGTTCAGCCCCAACCAGTACGGGAATTCACCCTGTTCCTTCGAGGTGTTTCATACCGGCGTATAAGCCTGTTTCAGGCTCGTTCATCCCCGTGGGGATACTCTGCACCAACGCCTTTTTATAACGGAAATGTGCATAGAATTATCAAAAACCGCAGGATTTTTATATCCCGTTTTTCCGCCGCCTGTATATACTGCAGATACATGTTCTATATATAGGAGTATTTGTATGAAAAAAATCTGTAAAGCGGGCGCGGCATTTGCGGCAGTACTTGCACTGGCAGGAGGAGCCTTTGCACAGGAAAAGTATAACGTCATATTTGACCTGCATGCACATGTATATGATTACGGCGAAGCGGTAAATCAGGTTGTTATCAAAACTGCAGATGCAGGACTGAAAGCACTGCCGGAGAATGTTTCGCCGGACACTTTCGCTGTGTATGCGACAGCGGTAAATCCGTACGATACCGGTTCAGTTCCGCAGTACGGTACGTATACGCATGTCCTGCGTTCCGTGGAAAAAGCAGCTGTTGATGCCGATGGTAATATCGTTCTTGACCTTCACTGTGAGTACAACGGAAAGGGACAGGGAACGCTCAATTATGTTGCCGGTGATATCAGCAGGAATCTTTCTCTGAATATCAGTTATCAGGTGATACAGAAAAGTTCTTTCAGTTCCGATAAGGGAACGGTTGTGTCAGGAGACGCTTCGTATGACCAGGGCTGCATTATCGACGAAGAGGTCAGTGCTTTTAAACCTGCATGGTACGGTAATATGAATTATGAACTGTACACTCCGGCAAATGCGGACGACGGTGAAAAACATCCGCTTATCATCTGGTTTCACGGGAACGGTGAAGGCGGCTGGAGCGACGTTCAGAATAATACGTCACAGCTGAGGGCAAACAGGGGTGCGCTCGGTTTTACGGAAAAGGCTTCTCAGGATATTTTCGGCGGCGCATATGTCGCCGCTCCGCAGGTTCCCGATACCTGGTATTTTAATTATAAGAACGGGTATTTAAAGACGGCCGCAGACATGATAAAAGATATTGCATCACGCCTTAATGTCGATTCAAAACGTATATATGTATTCGGCTGTTCTGCAGGCGGTTACATGACGGTTCACATGGCGGTTAACAATCCTGAGCTTTTTGCAGCCGTCGTTCCGACATGCCCTGCAATTTCAGTTGCAAAACAACGCGGTGGTGTGGAGACGACTGACAGTCAGATAAAAAAGCTTGCAAAAATGAATGTCTGGCTCATCCAGTCAAAAGATGATACGACGGTTCTTGAAAAGGACTGCGCGGGACGCATTAAAATGCTGCTTGGTGATAAAGTCATCTATACGCCGTACGACACTGTTACAGTAGACGGTATAAAGTATCCGGGACACTGGTCATGGATTTATACCGCGCGGAACATGCCGTCATATAACGACACAAGCGTATTCAACTGGACTGCAGCTCAGAAACGCTGATTCCGGATTGCAGCTGATTCTATGCGGCCGATGTCAAATCCGCGTGATTCAAGCCATGCAGTAAAATTATGCAGCTGGTTCTGCTGCACGGCAATACGGCATCCTTCCATACGCAGAAAATCAATGCCTGCTGATGGAAGTGTTTCCACGGCGTGAATGAAGTCCGGACTCTGACCAGTGAGGGAAATGATTATCCAGCCGGTTTCCTGCTTAAGTGTAATCATTTTACGCCCGCAGTCCTTCTGCAGCTGCCGCCATACAGGAGGCAGTTCCTCTTTTGCATACCGTCCGAGCGAGTCAAACAGAGACTCCACCTTTCCCGGTGTCCTGCTGATTCTTGCAAGTTTTGCAGAGTCCGCTTTATACAATCCGGCACCGAGCCTGCTGCAGAACGTTTCAAGAAATAACTGCATAACACGGTCGTCCGGATCTATATGAACGATTGTATCTTCCTTTCCCGGAACGGGAGGCGGAAACGCAGATTCTTCATCATAGTCAAAATGGTCTGTAAGTCCGAATACGGCCGCACCCAGCGGCGTCATCCGTATATATTCTATTCTGCCGAAGCAATACAGGTTCATATTGTTCTGGTGCAGATGATTTTTCTGTTCTATTCTTTCTTTACCGGCCGCATTCTGCCAGGTAATCTCAAACAGTCCGAGTGCGGCGAACAGCAGGAACAGATTCGTATATGAACAGTCATAAACGATAGAACGGAACCTGCTTTCAGAATTGCTCCAGCAGCGTTCTGTATACGAATACTGATCGGTGTTTTTATATCCCGTATAATAATAACAGTCACCCGGTGCAGCGGGAGAAGGAAAACCATCTTCCTGCGAGCGGTCAAGGAAATCTCTGAATAACACCGGATCTGCATATTTCCACTGCTTCATGCGGTCAGGAATCGTATGCAGAAACTGTTTCCGGTATGAACTCATTTTACGTGCGTTGTATGAATAGTCTGAAACCTTTACCTGCGGGTATACGTATTTAAGATCGTATTCAAGGTTTGGAGAAGCAAAAAAGTTCCTCATGCACATGCGGTATAATTCAAGCGGCTCGGACGGTATTGTTTCAACATCAGCATAACACTCACCGTCACGGGTAAACGATGCGGCAAGAAATGCAAGACAGAGATCGACCCGTACATTCTCCAGCTTTTCAGCCTGTGCGGGCGTATATCCTTCTGAAACCGCCTGTGAAGCAGTAATAAACGGTAAAAGCGGTACAATATCCGCAATTTTTTTCCGTATACCTTTAAGTACCGCCATTCCGCTTTTCCGTTCAAAGAACCCTGCATTTTTAAGTATATACATAATCTGTACCGATTTTGTAAAAAAGGGTATGCCTTGTGCGGCAGAAAAAAAGCCCGGAAGCGCAGCAACTGTATCCACGCGGACTGTCTGTACCGGCACACGATACTGAGAAAGTGCACGCTGCAGATACTTCTTCATAACAGGCTTTATCTGTATGCCGGAATTCTCATAATTTATGCACCAGTTGAACGGAAGATTGCTGTTCTCCATATCATAACCGTAGTATGGTCGTTCAGAAAGCGTTATATGAAGTTCTGCAAGTGATTCGGGGAACGGCAGCCCCCATGAATAGACTGCGCGGAGAAGGACGCGGAGTTCTTCCGGTTTCAGGGACTGCACATATTCTGAAAAAAGTTGTCCACTGCAGACAAAAGCCGCAATTCCTCTGCAAAGGCTTTCCCGCGTACGGCAGTCCTGTAGGCCGGGCAGTTCATGCACAGATTTTTTAAGACGCGCTACAGTCTGCGAAGCATTATGATAAAGTTCATCGACAAGTTCCCGCGGAATAGTCTGAATATGCTCTGTTCCTTTCTGTACACCAGTAATCCGTTTTTTCGGATCATATCCAAAATCAAAACTGCCCTGCTGTTTATCCATGGTATTCCTCCCGGAGAAGATAACTGATATCGTCAGGAGTCAGTTTCTTCATCATCTGGCTGTCCGTCGCAATGACCGAAGCGCATAAGTCAGCCTTCTTCTGCTGCAGTTCCAGTATTTTCTCTTCTATAGTATTACGTGCAATAAGCCGGTAGCAGAACACATTTTTCGTCTGGCCGATGCGGTGCGTACGGTCGACAGCCTGCTGTTCAGCGCTTCTGTTCCACCACGGATCAATAATATATACGTAGTCAGCACCGGTAAGGTTAAGTCCGACGCCGCCCGTCTTGAGAGTCATGAGAAAGACCTTATATGTTTCATCCTGCTGGAATTTTTTAACAAGTTCCACCCGGTTTGCCGTAGCGCCGGTCATTACCAGATGTGCCGTGTTCTGCGACTCAAGCCGCTGCGATACGGCATCGAGTGAGGCAAGAAAATTTGAGAACACAAGACAACGGTGTCCGCTTTCCGTAATTTCAGAAATATGGTCTATGAGTACGTCCCATTTTGCAGAAACAATTTCACCGTCAGTCTTCGATTCCGGCACTGTCGCAAGCTGCCTCAATTCAAGCAGCGCCTGCAGAATAGAGAATGTCGACTTTTCGAACCCTTTCTGCGCTATTTCATTGTTTATGATTTCCTGATAGAACTTCCGCTGCCGTTCGTACAGCTGCGCCTGCTCGCTGCTCATATCGACAAAGCATACCTGCTCGGTACGTTCCGGCAGCTCTTTTGCAACGTCCTGCTTTAAACGGCGCAGAATAAACGGCCGTATTTTTGCACCGAGGTCTTCGGCCGCCTGTATATCGCCGTTCTTCTGTATAGGCCCGAGGAATTTCCTGTTGAAATCAGCGGCAGTGCCGAACATTGCAGGATTCAGGAAGCGGAACAGCGAATACAATTCTCCCACGTTATTTTCCATGGGAGTACCGCTCAATGCAAAACGGTGTCTGCCGTTCAAGAGCACTGCTGATTTTGACGCCTGCGAGCTGCTGTTCTTTATAGCCTGCACTTCGTCAAGGATGATATATTCGAACGTTGTTTTCTGCAGTTCTTCAATATCGTTGCGGATAAGTGCATACGTTGTAAGAAGAACCTGATGGTGCAGCGCCTGCGGAAGATTCCGTTCAACACCGTAATACACGTACACATCAAGTTCAGGCGCGAAACGGGACAGTTCCTCCTGCCAGTTCGCAATAAGGCTTTTGGGCATAACGACAAGCGACGGAAGTGTTTTTTTTCCGCGGCCTTCATATACCGAAGCAAGCAGCGAAATCGTCTGTATCGTCTTACCCAGTCCCATATCGTCTGCAAGGCATCCTCCCAGATTGTGTCCGGCAAGGTATGAAAGCCATTTTGCCCCGTATTTCTGGTAATCACGCAGTCTGCCGTTCAGTGCCGTCGGCGGAAGCGTATGTTTGTTTATTGTATTGAATCCCTCGTAGAATTCGCGGCACAGTCTGGTACCGTCGCCTTCCGTCTTTGCATCAATAAGTTTGTCAATAAGCGGCAGATCGAAAAACGACAGTTTATAATCTCCGTTTTTCGACTCTCTGCCGAGCAGCCGTTTGAGCCGTACAAAATACTCAGGATCGATTATGGCACGGGTTCCGTCCGAAAGCGGAATATACCTGTGTTCTCCGTATTGTTTGTATGCCTCTCCGAGCGTAAACGTCTGACCGGCAATATCTACCGTACACTTTGTGTCGAAAAAATCTATACCGCTCGAAAGGCTGAGCGTGGTTTTAGGTTTTACTGTCCTGAGTTTGTATTTTGAAAGCGTATCCGTACCGAACAGTCGGTACGATTTTACAAGGTCGCCCAAATGTCCGGAAAGGAACGGCAGAGCAAGCGCTGCAGAAACATACAGCTCCTTTCCGTCGGCCATATACTGAGTGCTTTCCGCGTCAAGTTCATCCGCATGTTCTTTTGCAGTAGTTTTGAGCAGCTGTTCTATTCCGGCCTGTGAAATGCCGGCATCATCATACAGCAGACCGTACCGCTCAATCCGGTGCGCTTCATCATGTACCCGTACGACAGAGGCCGGCTTATTATCGGAAATGAACGATGCATCAAACGGCTCGTGATACCAGCGGAACGAAAGGCACAGATTGCCTTCATCATCCAGGCCGCGGAACTGCAGCGCGCGTTCCGCGTGCTGAGGCGGAAGCTGAACGTACTGCCAGCCCGCGGACAGCATGCCGATTTTAGGGAAAAATGATGCAAAAAGAGAAAGACACTCCTCCAGTTCCTTCCTCCCGGTATTGCCCGAAAATGATGAGAGCCGGTTATAAAAAGCACCGGCATCGGAACAGCGGTACACAACGTTGTCTGCCGCAATAAAACGGGATGAAAGTGCCTGCACGCGCAGGTGCAGACCGTCGTCAGCACGAAATACCGGTCGGATTGTATACACTGTAGTGCCAGTAGATTCCGCCTGCTGTTCCTTAATTTCAAGCAGCAGATTTCCGTCTCGGTGTGCATCATCAGAAAAAGATACGGTAAGCGGCTGTTTTCCGCTTCCTAAAAAAACAGGACAGCCGGAAGTAAAAAGTGCATCGGCAAGGGTATCATTTTCATCAAGATAAATGGCATCGCCGGTTTCTGCCGTCCATGAAAGTAATGTTGTATGCAGCCTGCATGCAGCTTCAATGCATGAATACAGCACATACGACGGTGAATTATTTTCCACAAGAAGCGGCTTGTAATCAAGAAACAGGCCGCGGAACGTAACGTTTTTCCCATTCCGATTTTTCAGATGGAGATACACCCGGTTGTCTTTATCGGCATCAAGATAAAAAACAAATCCGCTGAAAAGCTTGTCCACTGCCCTTGTTTCGTTCAGTGAATACGACTGCTGCCAGACATTTCCAAGTTCTGTAATATCAATTGATGACTTCATATCAGAGAGTATAATGAAAAAAATGGCATCACTCAACAAATATGTAAAACAGAGAGCACATTGCATGGACAGCAGTGAAAGTGCTTCTTTCTTACGATGAATCTTTTAAAAATCGTGTTATTCGCAACCGGGCTGTATACAAAATCAAGTCAACTTTCCATACGTATACACTAATCCGGAAAGACTCCCCTCTCAGTGCAATTTTAAGGTAAAATAAATAGTGGGTAAAAAATTAAATTCCCTGCCCTGGTACATAAAATTCCACGTCATGGTACATAAAATTCCACGTCATGGTACATAAAATTCCACGCCCTGGTACATGAAATTCCACGCCCTGGTACATGAAATTCCACGCCCTGGTACATGAAATTCCACGCCCTGGTACATAAAATTCCGTGGCAGGGAATTTTATGATATTGAATGCCTTATATATATCTTAAAATTATCTAAATCTTTCACGCGATTTCATCTCAAAACAGCGTTCATTTTCTGCACACCGCAAAACTGACAGGAAAAGTCGGCCCCGCGATTACCCTGCTGTATGTAATTGTAAAGCCCTGCGCAGCAAGCCACTGCAGAAAGGCATCGTGGGTCCAGCGGCTGTATGTTCTGAATCCGGCAGATTCCATGAGCCGCTCGGTGAACTTCGGTTTCATACTTTTACGGGTAAACGTGGGAGCTATAAGCAGCCCGCCGTCTCTCAATACCCGCTTTATTTCTGCAGCAGCCCGTTCCGGCTGAGGCATGATATGAAGTGCGTTCGCAATCACAACGGCATCAAAAGCTTTGTCGTCGTATTGAAGGTTTGTTGCATCGGCTGCTGCAAAAGTTACATCCGGCTGCGTCACCCGTTTCTCTGCGAGAGCGAGCATTTCTTCGGAAAAATCCGTTACTATAAGAGAACCGCAGGATTCTGCTATCTTTGAAGAAAGCATTCCCGGCCCGGCAGCCAGTTCAAGTACCTGCATCTTTTTCGTAAGCTGCTGCTGTATTCCGGCCTCAATCTCTGCATACGTTTCATTTCCCGCCCTGCTGCCTCTGGTAAAAAGGTTGTATATCTTAGCAGTTTTCTGCCAGAAATGTTTATTGTCGTCCATATTGTTCCTCATATGCTGTTTATCCATGACAGTGTCAGTTCCCATGCGTCTGCCCGGGCTTTCTCACATTCTGAAGGGAACGTTCGCTCGACGGTATACAACATCCGCAGAAGGTTCCTGATTTTTGCCGAATGGACGGGGCAGAGAATGTGTCCTGCCGGATAAAATGTCTGTACACGGAACTGATACGGAAAGGCATGCTCTTCCAGCCGTCTGCATACAGCGTGTGCCATTTCTGCAGACGGCCACTGCGCATCGTTGTCAGCAGCAAGAAGAAGTACTGGTCCGCGTATGTTTTCCACTTTTATCGTATTTTTTTCATTTTTCCGCTGCGGCAATACCTGCTCATATGCAGAGCGGAATCCCATTTCATGGTTTTTAAGGAGATTCAGAAAAATATTAACTCTGATATCTTTAAAAGAAACATAGGGAAGCGGGTGCCCCTGCCATGACCAGCTTGAAGTCCCGCAGTACGCAGGTTTTGCAATTCCCTCAAAGACACAGCATGCCGGAGAAAGTGCAATGACAAATGAAATTTCTGGAATAAGGCTTGCGGAAACGAGAGCCAGTTCCGCACCCTTTGAAATTCCGTATATGCCGGTCTTCGTATACCCCAGCCCGCGCAGATATCGTACTGCATACAGAATAGTCTCAACTGTAATAAGAGAAAGATGACGAGGAGTCTGCGTTGTACCGAAATATGCAACCGCAAGAGCATCAGTTCCGCGTGATGCAAACGCTCCTGCCACAGCTGATGCGGTATGAAGGCCGCCTTCACTTCCACCGACGACAAGTACGGACGTCTGCGGATGTATGCTGACAGCTGAACGAAAAAGCATACCTTCAAATCCGTCTTTTATAACGGTACACGCATCCACATCATGAACATTTTTGTGCATTTTTTCCCCGTTACTTCCGGCCGTACAGAAGGCCGAGACCGCTGAGCATCCACGGAGAAAAAATATGATGACAAAGCTGCATATACACCGCGGATGCAAGCGCGATAATACATAAAATTACGGTGACCAGCACAATCGGAATCTGCCATCCTGAAAAACAGCCGGTTATGCACAAAACACCGGTTAGTACCGATATAACCCAGTACAGGGCAAGCATTTTTTCAGGTACCCAGTTTCCATACGTTACGTTCCGCATATAAGCCTCTGAAATACAATCAATATGTTAGTTAAAGCTAACATATTGATTGTATACAGCTTACTCACCCGTGTCAACGAATGAGTATATCCGGCCGGGGAAGGGCGTGTACCGATTCTAAAAATATACTGAAAAACAGGATGACTTAGTAATCAGCATCCGTTTTCTGCAGACTTACCATATGTGCATATAAACCGCCGAGAGAAAGCAGTTCTTCAGGCGTTCCGTCTTCGGCAACTACACCGTCCTTAAGCAGTACGATATGGTCGGCACCTGATACCGTGCGCATACGGTGCGCTATAACAAGAACAGTCCGCCCCTTTACCAGCCGGGAAAGCGCCCGCTGCACTTTCGTTTCGTTCTCCGCGTCAAGAGAAGCTGTTGCCTCGTCAAGCAGAATGATTGGTGCATTTTTGAGCAGCGCACGCGCGATTGAAAGGCGCTGGCGTTCCCCGCCGGAAAGTTCCGAGCCGTTTTCACCGATAACGGTTTCATACCCGTGCGGAAGCTGCTGTACGAATTCGTCGCACTGCGCTTCGTGGGCTGCAGCACGTACTTCCTCATCTGATGCACCGTATTTTCCAATCCTGATATTTTCCATAACGGTATTGTTGAACAGTGTCACGTCCTGAAAGACTATTGAATACCGGGAAAGCAGTGTTTCCGGATCAACGGAACGGACGGGAATACCGCCGAACGTGACGGCTCCTCTGTCTACATCCCAGAACCGGGCGGCAAGTTTTGCTGCCGTCGACTTTCCACCGCCCGACGGTCCTATCAGTGCCGTTACCTCTCCCTGTTTTGCGGTGAACGAAACATCACGGAGAACGGCCTCGCCTTCATTGTACGAAAATCCGGCATGATCGAACACAATGGTACTGTCGGCCGGTTCAAAACGGGTAGTTCCCGTCTGGACGGGACAGTCATACAGCTCGTTCATGCGGTCTATGTTAAGCTGGGTGTTGATGATAGCAGCAAGATTCTGCAGCGACAGGCCGAGCGGATCGTAAATGCGGGAGACAACAATCAGGAACATGATGAACGTAAGCAGCGGGATTTCTCCGCGTGCAAGCATCATGCTGCCGATGAAAGCAGTCGTTACAATACCGAACTTAAGTACCATCTGTGCGCTTACGACAAAAACGCCCGTCACATATTCGCTTTTTATGGCCACCTTTTCAATCTTCCTGATTTTTTCATCAAGTCCCGAAAGATACCTTCTCTCGGCATTATTGGATTTGAGGTCCCGTACAGTCTCAAGACACTCCTGAATCCCGTCCGCGCATGCAATATCGGCTGCCATTTTTTTTCTTCCGGCCCAGTTCTGCACGCAGCGTGAAAAAAATACAATCAGAAGTGCGACAGGAATAACCCACAGGCTTGCGGCTGCCAGTTTCACGTTGAAAAAAAACAGACTCACCGCAATGATGAGCGTTGAAATAATGGAAGCTGCAAACGTCGGAAACCAGTGTGAAAACGCCTGTTCAAGCCGCGTGCAGTCACCCATAATAGTTGTTGTCAGATCAGAAATATCCTTCCTGCCGAAAAAAGAAAGCGGAAGTTCACGCAGTTTTTCAGCAAGTGTCATACGCCGGACAGCGCTTTCCTTATAGGTAGACAGAAACTGGCTGTCGTACTTTATCCAGTTCACCACATACAGCACAAGAAACACGGCGGCAACTGCACAGAGCCAGTAAAGCGGCCCACGGTACTGATTTGTCCCTGCCGTTCCGCCTACAGACACCGGCAGGAGCTGCATGACAAAAAAATAAAGCAGCGCAACAGGAAGCATCATTGCGATATCATTTACTACGCACGCCGCCGTACTTTTTATAAAATCATATGCACCCTTTCTTGAAAGCGCATATTTCTTCATCAGTTTTTCAATCATTTAAACATCCTCCCGTTTTTTTCCGCCTATATTCCAGTCAACAGACTGCAGGTACTCGTTCCACATTCCGGCATACAGACCGTGCTGAATAAGAAGGTCTTCATGCACTCCCCCTTCCACGATATTTCCCTTTGACAGCATATAAATACAGTCAGCGTGCCGGACAGTCGAAAGCCGGTGCGCAATCATAATGACCGTTTTATTCTTTGAAAGCGCTGCAAACGCTTTCTGCATGAGATATTCATTTTCAGGATCCGCAAATGCGGTAGCTTCGTCGAGAACGACGACAGGCGTATCGTTAAGTATTGTCCGGGCAAGTGCAACGCGCTGGCATTCTCCCCCCGAAAGATAGACACCGCGGCTTCCAAACACTGTATCAATACCGTGTGGCAGTTTCGCAATAATATCGCCGCACTGAGCCTTTTTGAGAGCTGCCGTAACATCTTCGCGCGACGCATCAGGACGTCCCATGCGTACGTTTTCAAGAATGCTCGTCTTAAGCAGCCTGCTGTCCTGATATACATACGATACGGTCTTCATTAAATCGTCTTTTGCCATACTGCGGACGTCGACGCCACCTATTCTGACAGCTCCCGATGATACGTCGTAAAACCGCGTTAATAGGGAAGCAAGCGTCGTCTTTCCTCCGCCCGAAGGCCCCACAAGCGCGATTGTCTTTCCCTGCGGAACGGCAAATGAAACGCTCTGTACGGCAGGAACGGTGCATCCCTCATACGTGAAGCTGACGTTGTCGAAGCTCACGCCGGATGCTGCAGGATGCATCGGAACGGCTGGCTCTGCAAGCGGTTTAAGCGCAAGAAGAGAATCGATGCGGTTCATTGCATCCTCTACTATCATCGTATTTTCACTTGAATAGAGAATTTTATTAAGCGTTACGGCGATGACCGGGGTAAAAATAACATAGAACAGGAAATTCGACAGAAACTGGGCCGATGAGGGAAAGTCCTGAACACCTTTGTTAATAATAAATGCTGCCGCAATCAGGGCTGCAAACGCACCATTAACAAAAAGCGTAAAAAAGAGCATCGGCTGCCGCAGTGCACAAGTATAGGCGGTCGTCCATTTTGAATAACGGCCGACAGTATCTTTCAGCCTTCCGAATGAATACGCTGTCTGGCCGAACGTCTTGACGACCGCTATGCCGCGTACATATTCAACCGCTTCGTTGTTCATTTCCGCAAGCGCGTTCTGATAGTTCGTCATACTCTCCCGCATGCGCTTTCCGATCATCGGTGCCATGCACGCAAACGAAAGCAGCACAGGGATAAGACTTGCAATGCCGAACCGCCAGTCGAATACAAAAAGCAGTACAAGAATCGCAAACGGTGTAACGGCCGCACCGGCCATGTCAGGAGTTTGATGTGCAAGAAACGTTTCCGTCGCTGCGCTTGAATCGCTAATTATTGAACGGATCCGGCCGCTGCCGAGTGCGGCGAGGCTTCCCGACGGAAGGCTTACCACGTGCCGTATCGTTTTCTGCCTGATGTTCCGCGCAATCCGGAACGCCGCGATATGCGAGCACATGAGTGCTGCAAAATAAACAATGACGAACACTCCGGACCATGCGACGGCCATCCAGCCGTTGTGAACAGATTCCGTCATGTGCGAAAAATCCGGCATAACCGACAGCGCTTCCCGTATGATTTTCCAGATATATACAAACGGCATAAGGGCACAGACCGCACTCACTGCGGAAAGCAGCATTGATGCATACGTCAGATATTTGAATCGCCCGGCATACGCGAAGAGCCGCCGGTATTCGTCCGATTTTCTGAGTTTCTTTGGTTTTTCCTTTTCCATACCAACTCCTGATTATGATGTTCCGGGAGATAAAAACTATCTCCTGTTTTTTCATAATCAGTATGCAGAAAAAAGAAAGACTTTCCGCCCCGGACAGACGGAAAATGCTCCATTTAGACAGATTACATAATTACTTCTCCGGCCTGCGATCTTTATCCTGCTTTTCGTAATGGCAGTCACAGCAGGAACCACCTTCCGCAAGCGTATGTTCACGCGTAAATACGGATCCTTCCATGCGAGCCATATCGTAATCATATGAACACATTGCCGGAATAATTTCTTCAATACCAAGCTGCTTGAACAAATAGCAGATGCCGCATGTTTCAAAATATGTCGTATAGGTATTTAATGTAATGCCCTCTTTATATCTGAACCGCCAGGTGTACGGATTAGTCCGCAGCTGGCTTTGTTTTGCCTGCCATGCAACCTTTGCCTGTGCACGAACATCATATCGGTGATTTTTCTTCAAAAACAGTCTCATAAGCGGACTTTCCGTCATTGAACGATGATAAAATGCAGTTACCTTTTCCAGACTGGGTTTTTGTTCAATCTGCAGATATACGGAAGCAAGCATTGCCGCACTCAGCAGATTTACAAGAAAACTATCGCTCCTGTCAAATTCCGGAACAGACTGCAAAATCCGCCGGTATTCTTTATATGCCTTTTTCATAATTCCAACAGGCTCTTCATCAGCAACTATAAAAAGCTGTTTTTCAAAAGACCCTGCAAAAGTTTTCCAGATTACCCGTGGTAAAAAACTGTATTTCAAAATAGTTCTCCGTTTACTGTCCGTTTTTCTTTGCGCTGATACACATCCAGTGCCTGTCTGTGTCGACCGTAGTCTTTATTCCGGAAAAACCGGCTTCATTCAAATACGAGGTAAGCTGATCCGCCGTATAAACAGTAAAACCTTGAATAATGCTTACCCAGTTCTCATCACTTTTATTCCGTCCATCCGTCTCATTACAGATAAAGAATGTACCATCTGCCTTCAATACATGATACACGCTGCGGAACGAATTGACAATATCGGGCCAGAAATAGACTGTTTCAAATGCGGTAACCAGATTGAACGTTTCATCCTCGAAGGGAATGTCCGATACACTCCCCCGTACCAGCATACACCTGCCTGCTGAGACGGCCTTTCGATTAACAAAGGCCGCCTTGTCTATGCTCACCTGAGAATAATCGACACCTGTCACCGTTCCTCCGGGACATCTTTTCAGAAGTTTTGCTATATTTGCTCCACCTCCGCAGCCTATATCGAGAACAGAATCATTATACTTGAGTGTTAAATAGGAAAATCCCCATTGTGAAAGCGGCTCATGCCCCCGGTTCATTACAGTAACCATAATTTTACCGCCTAACCCTTCCGGTTTTCTGGTATTTTGAAAAAACTTTTTCATAGTATGATTCATATATCCCCCTCCCGCTTATACAGCTTTCTGCCGGTATTCTGCAGGATTACATTCCATAATTTCCCTGAACGCAGCTGCAAATTTACTTGCATTATCGTATCCGACACTGCCGGCAATATCCATAACGGAAAGCCCTGTCGTACGCAGCAGTTTCGACGCATGCTGCATCCGGAGATCCCTGATGAAGGACGCGACAGGCATTCCGTACACTGCTTTAAAACAAAGTTTCATTGCTGTAAGCGGCATGTCGAACCGTTCTGCAAGATTTCCAACGGTAAAACGTTCGTCGAGATGATTCATAATAAATGCGCGTATCTCTCTTACTTTTTCTATGCGGTATGCCGGATAGCACTCAGGACATGAACACATTGTCAGATTTTCAGACACGCTGAGAAACAGCAGAAGTTCCAGTATTTTTATTTTCAAATAACTTGTCCGGACCGAATCATGCACGGTGTACAGTTCAGCAAAAATATGTTCGATGGAAACGTTGTTTTTAAGCAGCAGGCATTTTCCGCTGCCATAAAACGTATTGTACAGCGTAAATATATCTATGGAAAAATTCCGCAGTAATTCCACTGTTTCCTGCGTAAGGAGCTGGTAATCGATATAAACTGAAATGCCGTGATAATGAGCAGAAGGAAAGACGGAAGCCTCTTCGACGCAGTCCTTTGAAGCGCATGAAAAATCACCGCTTGTCATGTAATACAGCTTATTATTATACTCTACTTCAATGTGCCCTTCGCAACAGTGATTCAGTTCAAGGCAGTTCGAAGGATGCTGACCTGCACACGGGCAGACTGACATGTGAAAATCATTATACATAAGATGAATTCCGGGAAATACCGGATAGTCTGTCATTTCTCCTGTACCGGTAGTATTCCGTACTCGGTAAACAGTACAGTCCTCCCGCTGTTCGATTTTAGTTTCATTATTTATGAATATGCCGTGCTGTAAGTGTTCCATTCCTCCCCCTGTTTTCTCCGGTAACCAGCCTGATATCTGTCACGGTATATCCGGCACCGGCAACTGCGGCCGTAAGGATCTGTTCACCGCCCGTCTTTTTAAGCAGTACTGATGCCGTATTCTTTTTCAGATTCACTTCTGCCATGACACCGTCAAGGCTGTTCAATGCGTTCTCTACGCGCAGTGCGCAGTTTCTGCATGTCATTCCCTGAATGTCCATCTCTGCGCGGTACGCATAATGTAAACGGTTTTTATCTTTTGGTTCTATTCTGATGCTCCCGTTTCCGCCGCTGCAGCAGCTCGTTCCCGCAGCATGCCTTAAAAAATATTTTATACCGAACAGTATTCCGACAAACAAAATAAGAATAATAACTGCATTTATCATGTTTTTCCTCCCTCAGGATATTCGGCCAACTCTTCCATTTTTTTCAATCCCTTTCTTAAAGTCTTCCGCACTGCAATCGTACCATAAAAAAAACAGGACCCGGGTACTACCAGTACACACCGCAGGTCCTGCAAAAAAGCTGGAAACTTTTTGTTTATGGCTGTGTTCATCCGGAAATAATTAACAACTATCATCCGGACGTCAGAAGAACCTGTTTTATGCCGCGCTCTCTCCAAGCTGTTCGCACTGCCGGAGTATTTCTTCATCAGGGGATAAGTGAGCCATAAGCCCCTGTCCGTTCAGCATTTTCCCTCCTGCATTCGTAACGCGGTCTGCCCAGTCACGAATCCACTGTCCGTCGCCCCAGTCATAAGAGCCGAACAGCATAACCTTTTTTCCTTTCAGTTTTCCTTCCAGGGCACAGAAAAAAGTCTCCATGCTGTCTTCAAGAGTTTCGGCACCCATCGCAGGACTTCCCAGTATAATAATATCTGCAGGAAGCACTTCCACGGCCGACGCTTTATCCGCCGTAATAAAAAGGACGTCGGCGCCGGAGCGCTTTGCACCTTTTTCGACGGCACGTGCCATCATTCCGGTATTTCCCGTTGTACTTGCATATACGATTGCTTTTGTCATATAACCTCCTATAAAGACTCCGCGTCAGCGGGGCGCCAGGACGGCGCAGATTTTAATTTCCGCAGCGGGGTAAATATCTGCCGCTGTATATTTGTGCAGCCGCAGGTACTTCCATTCCATTTCTGACAAGTTCACGACACCGTGCACAGCATGATTTATATATTTCCATCTGCTTCTGCGCAGTGTCAACATCACTGTACACTTTCCAGAAACCGCTGTACCGGCACGCCCTGCCGGACATCACCTCGAACGCCTTAACGTCTTCAAGCGGATACCCCAGAAAGATTCCGACTTCGTGGGGAAACATCCCCTCTCCGGCAAGCCTGTGAAGAAGCTCCGAGAGTACTGCATAAAATCCTGATTCCACAGGATACTTTTTTCCTGCAAGATATTTTTTTTACACAGCACGACGTGCACTGTTTTTCAAGCAGACATTTATCATAAATAAAAACCAGCATTCTCCCGTTCTGCTTAGGCAGGGTAATTATATACCGCCCGTCCCTTTTGAATAACCTGCTCCATTCCCTTATCTTTTCTTTTTCGCATAGCGACCTGCGGATGGAAAACAGACAGGACGGTTTTATTCCGCACAAGGCAGGTGCGCCGCAGTACATGACTGTTTCATCAAAACTCACGACACACCTCTTTTTCAGAACGAATATTTCCAGTACACAGGGAAGCACACTGAATCGAAATCCTCGTCCGTAAAGCTGATATCAGCTTCAGCCTTAAACTCTCCCAGTGTCCCCGGAGTATATGTTACAGCCGGCTTCAGTACATATGTTCCGGCAGATACATCGTCATAAGACGCATTGACGGTACCGCCCAGAGAAACGGCAATTGGTTCCATTACAGTATATGAAACATCTACAGCACCATAAAAATCTGCATCAGTCGTAACATAATCCGCGGCGCACCCGAATGCACCGTTTGTGTACGACACACTCGCGTTAAACAGATTGTCACCGGCTACGTCACATATTCCGTCTTCGTCACGGGATGCATATCCGCCATAGAGCGCAAGACCCTCGACCGGAGTCAGAGAACCGTATACACCGAATCCGAAGGAATCACTGTTCACAGGATCGTGCACGACAGCTGCAAGCGTTCCCTTATCACCAAAACTGTATTCAGCACCGAACCCGAAATTCAGATACGTGGTTACATCAGTACCGTCTTCATCCGTGTCTGTATGTTTAAACCGGTTATATCCTCCGTCAGCGTCAGATGTAAACGGAACAGTTGCAGCAAGCATAAGCCCCGGAATACCCGTAAACGCAGCGGTAAATCCGTCGCTCCCCAGTTTTCCACCTGCAATGTTGTCATCCTCGACTGCAAGGTACGAACCTGCAGCAGGAAAATCAGTGCTGAATCCGAGCGAAATCATCCGGACGGGACGAAGCGTCACGTACCAGTCAAAATCTTCACTGCTCCAGCTGAATGAATCCGGTTTTCCGTCTTCATCAACACCATATACAAGTATCGCATCAATACCTGCGTCGACTCTTTCCGAAGTGATATCAGCCTTTACTTCATCATAAAATCCGGCAAAAGCTGTTTTGTCTTTCGTGACATTCACAACGTCCGAACCGAATTCGTTTGAAAACGCGATTACACTGTTTTTTGTTTCTGTTGCTTCTTCTGCTGATACCGCAGAACCACCGGCGAGAGCAGCGCAAACAAATGCTGCCGCAATAATTTTTTTCATAGAAAACTCCTTATGGGAACCTCAAAAAACTGAAGTTTTTTGAGGTAACTTTGAAACTGCGATGTTTTAAGTCGCGATATTATAACGACTTAAAACTCGGCGGCATGTCTAAAAAGTCACCGAAAGTGAGTTTTTAGAGGTGCCCTTATATTTCCATATTCTTCAGAGGCTGGAGATCCGCCTTATTTTTTTTAATCCAAAAAGCGGACAGAACAGTGGTGATATGAAACCTGTAACGGATTCGCACCGTTCTGTCCGCTGTAAGAACACTACTTGCTTACATTTTTAAATTGTACTCCGCAGCACCCGTCAGATTTTCCGCAGCAGGCACTGCATCCGATGCAGCCGGGAGCCCCAGCCGCTTTTGCATTTTTATGGTTCTTGATAATTGCCCGTACTGCAAGCACGACGCATACCGCCAGCAGTACAACCGCTATAATGTTTGCTGTCATAACAACACCTCCTGTTACAAACCCTGCTCCATCCGAATGCCCTGCATGCAGAAAGTCTGTATGCAGATTGTATACACGGATACATTTCCGCCCTTACGCAGCCGCTCTGCCTCGTTTCAAAGAATTTCTTTCTGCATACGGGTCATGCCTGAACAGCATATACAGAATGATAAGTGTAAATGCGATTGCAAACACCGTACCAACTCCGAAAGCACCTGCAGAGAACAACATACCATACTGATACACACAGAGTGTAATAATGTACGCAAATGCGTTCTGAAACAGAATGGCAAACCAGAACCATTTTCTGCTGTTAAGTTCATGCGACATGGTTGATATTGCCGCAAGGCATGGCGAATCAAGCAGGTTGAACATAAGGAAAGCAAGCGCCGCAGGTCCGTTCGGGAACCACGATGCAACAGCTTTTGCGACTGCACCTGCTTCTTCGACATCGGATTCGGCAACATTTGCAAGAACACCCATCGTGCCGACAATCGCTTCTTTTGCAGAGAAACCGGAAAGGCTCGCTGCAGCTGCCTGCCATCCGCCGTTTGCACCACCGAATCCCAGCGGAACAAATATCCAGCGTACTACGTTTCCAACAGCCGCAAGAAGTGATTCAGAAGAATCGACAAGACCGAAGTGGCCGTCAGTAATTCCGTAACTTGAAAGGAACCACATTACCAGGCAGGCAAGAAAAAGAACAGTCCCCGCTTTAATGATAAATCCCCTCAGACGTTCCCACGTATGAAGCAGTACAGTCTTCGGCTGAGGAAAATGATACTGCGGAAGTTCCATAACAAACGGAGCGGCATCTCCGTGGAATGGTTTTGTTTTCTTGAGTATAATGGCTGCCACAAGAACAGATGCAACACCGGCAGCATACATCCCCGGTGCAAGCCAGGAAGAATTCATGCCGGCAACATGCTGCATCATAACCGCTCCCATAAGAGCAATAACGGGAAGTTTTGCGCCGCAGGGAACCCACGTAGTTGTCATTATAGTAAGGCGGCGGTCATTTATATTTTCAATCGTTTTGGAGGCCATAATTCCGGGAACACCACACCCCGAAGAAATAAGCAGCGGAATGAAACTCTTGCCGGAAAGTCCGAACTTTCTGAAAATACGATCCATAACAAAAGCGATACGTACCATATACCCGCAGTCTTCCAAAATTGAAAGCAGCAGAAACAACAGCGCCATCTGAGGAACAAACCCAAGAACAGCACCGACTCCGCCTATAACACCGTTGACAATACAGTCAGTAAGTACGGCATTCGCACCACCGCTTTCCATCCACCCCTGAACAGCTCCCTGAATTCCGCCGACAAACGAATCGTTTGTCCAGTCTGTCATCCACGTGCCGACTGTCGTAACAGAAAGATAATAGACAGCCCACATGATAACGAGAAAAATCGGAATACCGAGCCAGCGGTTTGTTACAACCTTATCGACTTTATCGGACGACGTTAACCGTCTGCCCGATTTGTGCAGACAACCTTTTAACACGGAAGCTATATATTCGTACCGCTCGTTTGTAATAATCGATTCACTGTCGTCGTCACGCGCAGTCTCAAGAGCCTTTATTATTTTCTCTATACTTGCTTTGTCAGCAGAACTCAGTTCTATTTTGCTCATAACAATACTGTCACGTTCAATCATCTTGACCGCATACCAGCGCCTGAGCTGAGAGGGAACACCGGACGGAACAAATTCTGCCATCCGGGAAATTGCATCTTCGACATCTACGGCAAAACAAGGTTTCGGTACAGCCGCACCTGAACCGCGCGCATGCTCCGCCGCTGCTGCAGCGGCCGCGGCAGCTTCTTTTACGCCCGTCCCGTGAAGCGCAGACGTTTCAACAACCTCGCAGCCGAGAGCTGAAGAAAGTTTCGCTGAATCAATTTTGTCGCCCGATTTCTTAAGTGCATCCATCATATTCAGTGCGACGACGACAGGTTTTCCCAATTCAAGAATCTGTGTCGTAAGATAAAGGTTCCGTTCGATATTTGTCGCATCAACAAGATTAAGAACCGCAGCCGGTTCACTTCCGGCAAGATAATCCCTGCTGACAATTTCTTCAGGTGTATAAGGGGAAAGAGAATAAATGCCGGGAAGATCAGTAACAACAATATCCCGTTCCCCTTTCATCTTTCCTTCTTTCTTTTCAACAGTAACACCGGGCCAGTTTCCGACATACTGATTCGCCCCTGTGAGCGAATTAAACATTGTCGTCTTACCGCAGTTCGGGTTACCCGCAAGCGCTATTTTTATCATGGTATAACTCCTGTAAAAAGGAAACAAAGTTTCACTTTGTTTTCCATACGAGACATTTATAATTGCTGCGCAACCGCCCGCAATCATTCATTTTCCTATTCTATTTCAATACACTGGGCGTCATTTCTGCGGACACTTAATTCGTATCCCCGTATCGTAATTTCAACCGGATCTCCGAGTGGTGCTACCTTGCGTATGTACACACTGCATCCGTTTGTAAAGCCCATATCCATAAGACGGCGCTTAAGCGCACCTTCCCCGTCGAGACGTTTCACTTTTACTGTCTCGCCTACTGAAACGTCTTTTAGCGTTTTCATAAAGAGAATCTCCTTGTCCGGATGTTCTGCACAACCGGACTTACTGTTTAATTATTGCATATTGAAAAAAGACCGGATACTGTTTTAAATCATGATACGGTTCGCCATAGCCCGGTCGATTGCAAAACGTGAATCTTTTACCTGTACGATAATATTTCCGCTTATTGACGAAACGACAGTCACCGCAGTTCCAATGTTAAATCCGATTTCATTAAGACGCTGTTTTACAGCTGCGGAGCCGCCGACTTTTTTTACGGTACATTCCGTACCAATAGAACACAGTGATAAAGGCATCGTAAGTTTCTCCTGGACTTTAGCAATATTAATTAGCCTACACTAACTTTATAAGTTAACATACACTACCTTTTATCGCTTGTCAATAGCATAAGCTAACTTTTTAGATTAAATATTCCAACGCAGATATGTCTCCGTGAATGAAAAGTTCGCATTTTTCAAGTGACATCGGTTTTCCCCACAGAAAACCCTGCACACAAGTACACCCTATAGTACCAAGCGCAGTGAGCTGTTCATCGTGTTCTACGCCTTCGGCTATCGTTTCAATGCAGGCTCTCTTTGTCACCGGAATAAGGGAAGCGATAATTTCCGTACCCAGAACATTTTCCTGTGTAATGTTGTCTATAAAGGATTTATCGAATTTTAATGTATCAACAGGAATATTGCCAAGGTACCTCAGCGACGAATAGCCGGTGCCGAAATCGTCAAGCGATATTCTGACTCCAAATGAACGAAGTTCTCCCAGCAGACTTGTAATCCTGCCTATATCAGAAATAAAGATGCTCTCGGTTATCTCGAGTTCAAGCGTATCAGGCTGTATTGCGTACTTACTGACACATTTCATAACAGTATTTGCAAAATTCGGAGCTTTCAATTGTACAGGAGATATATTCACTGCAAGTATTCCTGAAAATTCATTTCTCTGCTGCCATATCCCCAAAGTTTTACACGCTTCATCAAGAATCCAGTTTCCGAGAATTTGTATTATATTTGATTCTTCTGCAACAGGAATGAATGAGAGAGGATCCCTCCAGCCGTATATATCATCGTGCCAGCGGATAAGCGCTTCAAACCCGCGAAGCGTATGGTCTTCAAGATAAAACTGAGGTTGAAAGTACAAAGCAAACTGATTTTTTTCTATGCCTGATAAAATGCGTTTCTGCAGCTGTATATGATCAATAAAATTTGTATACATCGACGGCTTAAAAAGAATGTAATTTCCCTTACCGTTGTTCTTTACAAAATCGAGCGCAATATCTGCCGCTTTGACAAGAGAACGGGAATCGTTTCCGTGTTCAGGATAGACTGCGGCCCCAATCGAAATATGTATGTCGTTCCTGGTAAACTCAGAAAAAATAGTCTCACAAAAATCAGTTATTGTTTTATCCTGCATGTTCAATGAAACAATAACTGCAAATTCATCGCCTTCCATACGAAAGGGATGAACCGCACCGGACTCCATGCTGAAAAGTATTTTCGCTCCCTGCCTTATTACTTCATTTCCCTCATCGCGTCCTGATAAATCATTTATAACCCGCAGATTATCGATGTCGATGAACAGAAGGCCGCAGCTGCCCTTTGATTCTGCAACCTTCTCTATTGATTCATCAAGAACATTTTGAAAACAGATGCTGTTCGGCAAACCTGTTTTTATGTCGTAGTTTTCTAAAAATGTAAGTTCCTGCTGTTGTATTTTCTGTGCCGTAACGTTTGATAGGATAAAAATACAAAAATCGCTGCTGTACTTTTGTAAAATCAAATGAAACCACGTATTCAGTCTGGGAGAAAGGTATTCATCCTCGAATATTCCGCCGGTCCGCAGTATGTTTCCACAAATCTGAAACCAGTCGACATCCTGCGGCAATAGTGTTTTCAGCGATGAACTGTATGTATCGCCGACTTTTGCAAAATTATGAGTTTGCTTTGAGTACTGTGCATTGACATATACTACTGTAAAATCATTAATTGTTTCATTTTTGTCATAGCATGCCTTGCAAATAATAACAGGAACAGCCAGACAATCAAGCAGATTCTTTCCAATTTCCTCTGTCACCGTTTTACCTTTATTTTTATAACTACAAAAAGAACTATAATAACGATGAATACTGATAAATTTCCCATTTTTAAAACTCCGATCTTTAGTAATCAGAATCCATTACCGATTAACGTAAATACGTATTTATTATACGGTTTTAAATAGTAATGTGCAATAAAAACATATACCGTATATTATAGAATAGAGTTTTTGAATATATAAGAAGATTTGCCACATATGGACGTTTTGGAAAAAATAAGGCGATTAAAACTTGAACGTCACTGGACCGAATATCAGCTTGCTGAAAAATCAGGATTAACCCAGTCGACTATTTCATCTTGGTATCGCAATAACACACAGCCTACGATTGCCTCTTTAGAATGCATCTGCAAAGCTTTTAATATGACATTATCACAATTTTTTGCCGAAAATAATAACGGAAACCAGACACTGACAGAAAACCAGTCGGCAATGCTGGACGAATGGAACAGACTGTCAGGTGAACAGCAGGACACACTGCTCTGTTTTCTGAAAACGCTTTAAATACATCTCCTCAACCTTCTCTGCTGCCCGTACAAATCAAAATAGTATATTTTTCCCGATAAAAACCGGAATATCTGCACGATAGAGCCGTCCGGAATACGCTTCGTGCGGAAAATCTATAAACAGCAAATCCTTGTCCTCAGGCAATATGCGCCGGTAAACAGGATCGGCTATAAGTATATCGGCACTGCGTATACTTTCCCTGATATCATCTTCCTCTTCCGTATGCAGGTCACACTCCCGGAGCAAACCGCACGTTTCTTCAAGCGGGCAGATAATTTTTACGCAGCGCGCGCCACAATCGGCCTCAAGGCAGGAACGAAAGGAAGATGCAAACACCGGTTCGCCGATGATGTACACTGATGCATCCGGATTTGCAGCAAAATCAGATTTCCGGAGCGGAAAGGATGTATAATACCCTGTGCCGTCACAAGATGATTCATCCTCAGCTTTCTGAGAGCGCAGCATGTTCCATTCATCCGTCGATAACCGGGCATCAGCAAGCAGGGGATTCCCTTTTGCTGCCGCATGAAAGCGTTCTGCCTTTTTCCCCGGCACATCCGCATTCCACTGCTCAGGTTTTGCGGCACCTGATTCAGCATAGACACGTTTCAGTAAATCAGACGATGCACGCTCTCCAATCGGGATGCCGGTTACATACGGGGTGCCGTATACTTCCTGCAGCCGTCTGGCTGCGGGAAGGCCCGTCGCGGATACGACAATAGTGACATCGGCCAATCCCGCCAGAGAAAGCTGCTCAAGCGTACATCCCATTGCCCACGAACTGACTACGGCGCACCCGTTCTGCTCAAAAAAGGCGGTAAGGGCTTCTGCGTTTCCCACAATTGAAAAATCAAGCGGCGTTACGCCAAGTATATTCACGCCAATGCGATGTGTGCCGCCAGCCGCCTTCCTTTCCTGCCTGAGTGCAGCACGCCTGTCAGCAGCCTCACCGGGCTGTATTGACTTTACGCAGAATAAATCGACAAGAGCGGCAAATGCCTGCCCTGCTCCGATTTCATACGTATGCATGCCGCTCGACCTGATGCCGAACGACGGAATGCCGGTGCGTTTTTCGATAACGCGGGCCAGTCCCCTAAAATCAGTTCCCATCATCATGGGAATGGGCGAACCGCCGAGTGCGATAAACTTTGGCCGTTCCGCTTCCGCAACCTCGCAGATATCGTCGATAAGCTTCTTATCGTTTCCCATAACGGCATCGTTTTCCGTGAGTGCGGAAATATATATCATACTGTCCATGTCGAACCAGCGCGGTTCGTCGTGCGTGTCGTATGTCGAATTGCATCCGGAGGCATCGTCCATTACGCAGAGGCCGCCGAGTTCATAGAGCGCAGAACACATACCGAATAAATCGGCCGAATAATTTACAAGAACTCGCTGCACCTGCTTCATCCTCTGCACCCCCACGCTTTTACCTGAATCATGCTGCGCATATCTTTTTCATGCTGAGCGGCGTCTTCCATCATTCGCGCAAGGCGGCAGATACCGTCAAATCCCCAGAGATCACCGTTCTCCACGATGTTTACAAAATGATTCGTTCCCGCAAAATATGCGGCTTTCTGTCCGACTGCAAGTACGGGCACTCCCCCGATTGTGCCGTCACGAGGTACGAAGCGGCAACGGAAATTGACAACGGAGTGAAGAAGAAGTTCAGGGGCATTTTCTTTCAGCCACGCGAACGCGTCTTCGTCTCCGGGCAGAATTGTATCTGTATAGACGCGGACTACATTAAAACCGTGCTCAATGAGCAGCCTTGCAAGTTCGAGAGGCCTCGTTACTGCGGCATAATCGATTACAACGGGCATACCGCCGATAATTTCTTTTGCATGTGCAAGTGCACGGTCAGCCTGCCGCTCCTGCTCATCGAAACCTGCTACGCCGTTTTCGGACGAATCCGTGTGCTCCAGATGGAATTTTTCCACAAGCATCGTCAAATCCCTTCTGATATTTTTATATGAGAAAGTTACCGGAAGATACACAGCTTCCTGATGAAGACGCTGTTCCAGCACGCGCGCACCTTTTTCCATGAGCGGGATGGTATATATGTTGACGCTGCTTTCCGCCATCGCCTTGTATTCTTCATATGTTCTGCAGCTGCAGATATCGCGGACAGTATAGCCACCGTCACGCAGCCATGTCAGTAATTCGCTTTGCGGATTGCGGGCATAGCAGTTTCCGACAATATTCACTGATTTCGGATTTTTGATACGCATGTCAAGCGCTGCATACATCTGCTGCCTCATCAGTTCTTCGGGAGAAATACCGGACCGGCGCATCGTAGGGTTCATATGAGTGGGGATAAAATCAACCGATGGAAACTGTTTTTTCAATTGGGCGTATACCAGGTCCATATCACACGCCATGAATTCATGGATACAGCTTGTAAACACGACAACTGCGGGAGGAAGCAACGGAAGATTGTTCAATATGTCGGTAATTCCGTCAATAAACAGATCCTCCATTTTATTCTGATAGATGTCATCTTCCTTTACGGTAATCATCGAAAAACGGTCAAGCCCGCCGAATTCCGCAGCGGAAAGAACGACACCGCGCAGACAGCCGTCGCCGCCGACATATATCTGATGTGAACGGGGAATCAGCATTGATACGTGAGCCACCGTCCACGTGCCGCGGGCGGGCGACGAATATTCGACTCCTTCATGAAACAAAGGATTGCCGACGGCGTCTTTTATTCTGATTTCGGGAAATTCCGTTTCGTCATGTAAATTCCTGAGCATGTGCGTTCCTGTTTATTCGTGCGGAGTGACATTCCCCTCTTGCGGGGATTCCATCGCGTGCAGCACGGCGTCGGCAAGCAGGCGATATTCCTGTGCCATTGCGCTGTCGGGAAATGCCTCGATAACGGTCATGTGACGCTCTTCAGCTTCACGTACCGTCTGGCTGAAATCGAGCGCACCCGTCACAGGCGCTTTTGTATCGGCGGCGAGTTTTGCAATTTTTGCATCTTCATCCGCGACATTCTTTCTGTTCAGTATGATGCCGCCGAGCGTCGCATACCCGCGTTCGCGGAACGTATCGACGGCAAGGGCAATATTCATTGCTGCGTGAATGGCCATTGCCTCACCTGAAGTGACGACGAACACTTTGTCGGCATAGCCGTCGCGTATCGGCATTGAAAAGCCGCCGCAGACAACGTCGCCGAGTACATCGTAAAAGACGACGTCCGGTTTGTACGTTTCATACGCTTTCTTTTTGTCGAGCATTTCAAGCGCGTTGATAATACCGCGCCCGGCGCATCCAAGTCCCGGAGCAGGGCCGCCTGCTTCGACGCAGAGAACGCCTGCAAATCCTTTTGTTACCATGTCTTCAAGAGAGATATTCTGATTTTTGCGGCGTATCAAATCGAGTACACTTTCGACGGGCTTTCCCCCGTGCAGATTTACCGTTGAGTCGGCTTTCGGATCGCATCCTATCTGCATTACAGTAAGCCCTTTCTGGGCAAGCGCCGCCGCCATATTCGACACGGTCGTCGACTTTCCTATACCGCCTTTTCCGTATACTGCAATTTTATACATGGCAACTCCAAAAATTAGTAATTAAAGTTACCTCTAAAAGCTGAAGTTTTTAGAGATGCCCTTAACAAATTCTGGGCAGAAGTTCGCCGCCCGGCTGAGGAAGCATCGTCTGTGAACCTATCTCCGTATTCACGATAACTTTGCCGGCATGATCCGCAACCACTCTGCCTATGACGGCGGCGTTGCCCGAATACGGCCCTTTGTGCAGCGCGTCAAGGATTGCAGGCGCTTCCTGTTCAGGTGCAAACACGACCATCCGTCCTTCGCAGGCAAGGTACAACGGCTCAAGTCCGAGCATACCGCACACGCCGTTTACTTCGCCGCTTACCGGAATGTCTTTCTGATTGAGTACGATTCCAACGCTGCTCTGATGCGCAATTTCGTACAGAACTGTTCCGACGCCGCCCCTCGTCGCATCGCGGATAACGTGGATGTTCTTCGTCGCCGCAAGCATCGACTGTACCGTTCCCGCAAGAGGTGCACAGTCGCTCGTAAGTTTTTCCGCCGTTATGTCGAACTGATTGCGGGCAAGGAGAATGGCACAGCCGTGGCGGCCGATATCTCCCGTAACGATTACGACGTCACCTGGTCGGGCAGAACTGCCAGCAGTATGGACACCGTCCATCACGCGACCGATGCCCGTCGTCGTAATAAACACGCCGTCGACCTGCCCTTTGCCTGCAACTTTCGTGTCACCAGCGACAATCCGTATACCGGCTTCCTTTGCTGTCTTTTCCATCGCGGCTGCAATCTCATCGAGTTTCGCAACGGGAAAACCTTCTTCAATGACGAAGGCGCATGAAAGGAACATCGGCACTGCGCCCATACAGGACAAGTCGTTCACTGTTCCGCAGATAGAAATTTTTCCGATGTTGCCGCCCGGAAAGTCGACAGGAGAAACGATGAATCCGTCTGTCGTAAATGCGAGTTTCCCTGCAGGAAAATCAAGTACAGCCGCATCATCTGCGGTAAGGTCGGGATTTGAAAAATGTTTTTTAAAAATCGTATCTATTAATTCGTTTGTTTCTTTTCCGCCGCCGCCCATGGCAAGCGTAACAACATCAGTCGTCATAGTTCATAACTCCCAGGCCGCGGATGGCCGTTTTATTCTGTATTAGTTCAGTCCGTATTTGTAATAGGCCGCACAGGCGCCTTCGCTTGATACCATGCATGCGCCGACCGGATGTTCCGGAGTACAAGCAGAACCGAAACAGCTGCATTCGCCGGGGAGACAGCTGCCCCTGAGCACTTCACCGCATCTGCATGCGGGATTCGGATGTCCGGTCACCTGCGGCAGTGCGTATTTTCTGCGCGAATCGAAAGCCGCATACGAATCGTTCAGGGTAAGGCCTGACATCGGAATGGTGCCTATACCGCGCCATTCGGAATCGCACGGCAGCATCGTCTCTTTTATTAATCGCTGCGCGTTTACGTTGCCTTCTTCCGTGACGACACGCGGATAGCAGTTCCTGAAAAAAGGTTTCTGCTTCTGCGTTCCGTTTATGATGACTGCAAGCGCGGTTAGTATTTCCCCTGCGGTAAAGCCGGTAACAACTCCGGATACTCCTTCATCTTTGAGCTTTTCGTAAATATGAGTACCTGTAATGACGCTCACGTGTCCGGGATACAGGAATGCGTCGGCGGAATCCTTAAGGGCCGCATATGCGTTGTCCATTGTCTTGTTCGCTGTCAGCAGAGAATAATTTTCAAGATTTTTCTGCTTTGCCTGACGCACCGAAATACAGCTTGCAGGTGTTGTCGTTTCAAAGCCGACTGAAAGGAATACAACCTGCTCATCAGGATGTGCTTCCGCATAGGTAACGGAATCGAGTGGTGAGTAGACGATTTCCACATGGGCGCCTTTCGTGCGGGCTCCGGCAAGACTCATCTCCGTTCCCGGAACGCGTACAAGGTCGCCGAACGTCGTAATCGTACAATGCTTTTCAAGTGCAAGCATGACGGCTTCGTCGATAAAACCTGTCGGCGTTACGCACACGGGACAGCCGGGACCCGAAATAAGACGAATATTCTGAGGAAGCATATTTCTTATGCCGAGGCGGAATATTTCGTGCGTATGCGTGCCGCATACTTCCATGATACGCAGAGAACGTCCGTCGTACGATTTTATTATTTCACGGGCTGTCAGTTCCGCGTCGTTTTTCTCTTCGCCGGACATCAATTAAGCTCTCCCATAATTTTATCTGTTTCTTTTTTATCGTCGGATGTTATTTTTGCAATAGCCATACCTGCATGAACCATAACGTAATCTCCCGGTTCCAATCCGCTGAGCAGTTCTGCCGACACAGTACGCTGTGCACCAGTCGCGTCGACGACAGCCATGCCGTCCTGAACTTTCATTACTTTCGCCGTTAATCCAACACACATACTGAAACCTCCGCTTATAAAACAAAAAGCCCCTTTCTAAAATAAACAGAAAGGGGCATAAAATACTTATGTCATCCGCATACAAACGTACCGTTTCCACGATGCTTAATCAAACTGTATGTATACGCCCTTCCTGCTCGGATATCCTTGCAGTCAGAATATGTAAACCGGAGAAGCCCTGTATCCGTAATACGGCAGACACATTGAATCATCTGGTTTTACATAAGTATACGGCAACAACGGCGAAAAAGCAAGCAACTGTAACATGATGTTATATCATGCTGCATCATTGCTGCACAGTTATTCCGGCAGCGAATGCTTCATACGGACGCACACGTTCCGCAGACGGCAGAGAATCAGCATAGTTTGAAATGAGCACTCTGCCTTTGCTGTATTCTTCCGGAAGGGATACGGGAACCTGCCCGTCGGTAAAATTACAGACGACGAGAATGGAACTGCTGTCGAGCGTACGGGTATATACAAACAGTTTTTTATCATCAGGCATAAGAAGTTCAAAACGGCCGTAAACAATCGTCATATCCGTATGGCGGAGTTTTATCAATGTCCTGTAAAAACTGAAAACCGAGTCAGCATTATTAATCTGGGCAGCAGCATTTATCTCCCGGTAAACAGGATTTACATCAAGCCAGGGGACGGCCTTTGTAAAACCGGCATTCTCCGAATCATCCCACTGCATGGGCGTACGGGCATTATCGCGGCTTATCATATACAGTATTTTCATCGCTTCCGCTTCCGGCAGACCGCTCTTCAGCATTTCGTTAAAATCATTGAAGCCTGCGATATCCCGGTACTGCTTTATGTCCTGAAAATGAACATTCACCATCCCGAGTTCCTCTCCCTGATATATATACGGCGTTCCTTTCATACAATGAAGGCAGAGGGCGAGCATTTTTGCGCTTGTAACACGATACTGCGCACTGTCGTTCCCGAACCGTGAAACGGAACGGACCTGATCGTGATTTTCCCAGTACAGGGTGTTCCAGCCTTTTCCTTCAAGCCCGTACTGCCATTTACTGAAAATCCGTTTCAATGTAACAAGGTCAAGAGGCTCAGCCGTCCAGTTGTTCTGCCGGCACGGTTTTCCGAGATTAACATGTTCAAACATAAAAAGCATATTGAGTTCGTGCCTGTCAAATCCGGTATAGTCAAGCGCATTGTCCAGCTCTGCGTCTGCTCCCTCGCCCACCGTCATCCAGTCAAATTTTGAAATAACCTTTCTGTTCATTTCCTGCAGAAATTCATGCACACGCGGACCGTTTGCCGCATGAGGTGCAAATGTCCCGTACCTGTATTTTTCCGGTACGGACATATCAATTCTGCCGTCGGGAAAATGCTGATCTTTGCTTATCATGGTGATGACATCCATGCGGAAACCGTCTATGCCTTTATTGCCCCACCATGTCATCATATCATACACCTGATTGCGGACTTCTTCGTTTTCCCAGTTCAAGTCGGGTTGTTTCCTGCTGAACAGGTGCAGATAATACATACCGGTTGCACGGTCATACTCCCAGACGCTTCCGCCGAAACACGCACCCCAGTTGTTCGGAGGCACACCGCCTTCCTCCGGTGCGCCCGGAACCTTTCCGCTCCGCCAGATATAATAATTTCTGTACGGATTACCGCAGCTCTTACGGCTTTCGACGAACCACGCATGCTCGTCGCTTGTATGATTTACGACAAGGTCAAGCACGACGCGGATGTTCCTTTTATGGGCTTCCGCAAGAAGACGGTCAAAATCCGAGAGTGTACCGAACTCGTCCATAATATCGCGGTAATCGCTTATATCGTATCCGTTATCATCGTTAGGACTCTTGAATACAGGACACATCCAGATAATGTCGATTCCGAGATTAACAAGATAATCAAGTTTTTCATAAATTCCGTTTAAGTCTCCGATACCGTCGCCGTTGCTGTCATAGAAACTGCGCGGATAAATTTGATACACAACTCCCTCTTTCCACCAGATACGTTTTTCATGTATCATACGATTTTTTCTCCATATTCATGAGATGCTGCACCGTACACCTTCGGCAGAACGGTCTGCCGAAGGATGCATCAGATGTAAAATACAGTCTAAATGGTTTTAGTGGAAAATCAACATGACGTATTTTTTTCGTACAATTATTCCGAAAAACGAAAACCCGATGTGAATAATTTCATATTTTTATTTATGGAGGATAGACAGATATTGAACCTGCATGTACGTCACCCGCGCCTCTTCTGGCATACCGCCGCACAAGTACGCAGGCATGCCGCCGGCAGGGGCCGGCTCTTTGCCGCGGCGGAGAGGCGCTGCGTCACTCGCGCCTCTTTTGGCATACCGCCGCTTGCCCGAGGGCGAGGCCGCCGTCGTTGGGCGGGACAAGGCTGTGAACGAGAACCTTAAATCCCTGCTGCTCAAGACGGCTCCGGCACATACCGACGAGCAGCAGATTCTGGAACACACCGCCGCTCAGTGCGGCCGTTCCGATTCCCGTGAGGCGCCGGCATTCTTTGCAGCCTGCAAGCACCATATCAGCGATGGCCTCATGAAACGTAAGGGCAAGCATTCCCGGCACTTTTCCCGTATCTTTCGCTTCTGCAATCCGGCGTACCAGTTCCGTCGTATTAAGGAGAAAACGCCCGTCTTCTCCTTTTTCAGAGGATATCAGCGTAGTACCGGTGTCCTGCACCGAATGCAGAAAATCAAAACTATTCTCTGTTTTTCTTAGTCCCTTCCTCAGTTCCGCTTCGGCGGCAAACTCCAGTGCCATTGACGCCTCACCCTCAAAAGTAGAACGCTGCCTGTATCCGAGCACGGCGCTCACTGCGTCGAAAAGACGGCCCATACTTGTCGATGTGACACTGTTTATATGACGAGCTGTCATCGTGCGGTGCATCGAGAGCGTACGTTTGTCACAGAGTCCGAGACGAAGCGCAAGTTCGTCATCGTCGATCAGGGAAAGGGCAATGCGACAGCCTTCCTTAGCGGAAAGATCTCCTCCAGCCTGTGCAAACGGCATGATACTTCCCAGCCGTGTAAAATCAGTATACGATGCGCGCATAAACTCACCGCCCCATATGGTGCCGTCAGTTCCGTATCCGGTCCCGTCGAACGATACGCCGATGACATCACCGTCCCGGTAATCATTCTCTGCCATGCATGATGCGATGTGTGCGTAATGATGCTGAATCTCAATCACCGGCAGCCCGAGCTCATGGGCAAACTGGACGGAATTGTACTTAGGGTGCATGTCGCACGCAACTGCCGCAGGTTTCAATTCAAGCAGATTTTCCATCCGCACAACCGCTTCTCCGAGCGCCTGCACACTGCGCACGTCGGCAAGATCTCCGATATACGGAGAGAGGTAATATAAATTATTATTCGCAAGGCAGAACGTATTTTTAAGTTCGCCACCTATTGCAAGAACACATCCGCTGCCGCCCCCTGAAAGCATAAACGGAAGCGGTGCATATCCGCGCGAACGCCGTATCATATACGGCCTGCCGTCCTGCCACGACATGACCGAATCGTCCGCCCGCAGGCGGATTACGCGGTCGTTTGAAAGAATCACGTCGCACATGGGAGAAAGATATTCGAGAGCATCCTCGTCGGTACGGCAGATTGGCGCCCCCGAAGGATTTCCGCTTGTCATGACGAAACAGTCTGTCATGCTTTTTCCGTCGGGATAGCTGAACAACAGCATCTGAACGGGCGCATACGGCAGCATGACGCCGACGGAAGGATTTCCCGGTGCGACTTCTTCACAAAGTCGCGGCTGTCCGCTGCCGGAACCGCAATCAGCATGTTTTCTTTCAAGAAGCAGAATCGGTTTCTGCGGACCGTCGAGAAGCGGTTCCTGTCCGTCAAGCACGACGCATTCACGATGCACGGCATCCATATCACGCATCATGACGGCGAACGGTTTAAACGGGCGGTTTTTAAGTTCCCGCAGCCGTTTTACGGCATCCGCATTCGACGCGTCGCAGCACAGGTGGAATCCGCCTATTCCCTTTACTGCCGCGATGCCGCCGCCGCGGATTACGCTGCGGACGTATATAAGCGCTTCTGCATTGCGCGTACCGCCACCGTGTAAATCATCCGTTTCTTGCTGCGTAATGTACAGCTGCGGGCCGCAGTCGTTGCAGCACACGGGCTGCGCATGATATCTGCGAGTCTCTTCATGTGTATACTCGTATCCGCACTGCGGGCACATCGGAAACACACCCATGCTCGTACGTACGCGATCGTACGGCATTGAATCAAGGATTGTTAATCGAGGGCCGCATGCCGTACAGTTAATAAACGGATGAAGATAGCGGCGGTCATTTTTGTCAAACAGTTCTGCCCTGCATTTCGGACAGGTTGCTATGTCGGGTGAGACGAAAATATCACCTTTTACTTTTTCGCTCTGAATAATGGTAAACGATTTGCCGCCTTCCGGTTCGACGTCCATCTTTTCCACTTTTAAAATGGATGAACGCTCCGGCGCCTCGTGCGTGAGCCTGAACAAAAAATCATCAGTCTGATGTTCCGTTCCTTCTGCAAAAATTTCAACGTAAGGGCCTTTGTTGCACACACTTCCTGCTATGCCCGATTTTCCCGCAATGCGCGCGACGAACGGACGGAAGCCCACTCCCTGTACAATGCCGTATACGCGGATAAGAAAACGCACAACCGTACTGTCGTTCTGTTCAGCCATTATATATGCAGCTCCTTTTCAACAGGTGCAAGAAATTCTTCCTGAGTATGCACTGCGTACAGCTGTCCCGACACGGCATAATGGGGAAGCGGAATAAACCGGCCTGCAAACCCGGAAAGCGCACGGCGCAGCAGCGGATCGGCAATAATCGTTTTATATCCGCGCTCTTTTGCAAGCGATATAAAATCGTCCTCGCCGGGAAGCATAGAATCGCCTTTTTCTGCATATGCGGAAACAAAATTAAAGAATGTCGCAACATCAATCTGCTGTGCGCCGGAAAGATGTTCTTTCGTATACGATGCGCGTATCATTTCCCGTACTGCATTCGCCATAAACTGCTGATGCACGATGAGCACCGGTTCCTGAATGTGCATGCTTGTTCCGGCTCCTGCCTGCCGGAATCCGGAGTGCCCCGTTTCATGACATTCATATTCCGATTCTTTCGTCCAGCGCCCGCTGCAAAACGGCGAAACTATATAATACTCCGTTCCGAATTTTTCTTTGAGGTATTCCGCCGCGTAAAGGCCGGCCGGCGACACGACATAATTCACTACAGCTTCTCCGCAGCGGCAAAGCTCGTCTGTCGTGCTGTCCATGCCGAATGTCACGACAGGTACGCCATCTGCTGCAAAACAGCTGCGGAGCCGTTCCGCACTGTCGGGTGCGGCAAGGTCAAGCGGAGTTGCACCCCACATGCCGGCAAAGGGTGTGCCGCAGCCGGTACAACCCTTTTGTCCGTTTTTTTCTGCAAAAACGCCTTCATCAGCGTCACCGCCGGCGAACGTATCTATGAGTGCACGGTACGCCTTCTCCTCGCCTTTGTCGTAACTGTCCATACCGTTCGTCGCACAGGTTACAACGGGCAGATGAAATTTTTTTTCGGCCATGCGTTTGAGCGCGCGGAAATCCGTTCCGATTACAGCCGGCACGGGAGTTCCGATATATGCTATGAATTTAGCTTCCGGAAATGATTCAAGCGCGTCGCCGGTTTTTGCAATCAGTTTGTCGTCTCGCCCCATAATGGCGTCCATATCGCGGAGGCAGGCGGAAAAAACAGCGCTGTGCTTCGACTGGAAACGCGGTTCATCGAATCCGCACACGTTGCCCGCACAGCCGCCTGCATCACATATGATGATAAGGCCGCCGAGCTCAAACAGGACGGACGCTGCACCCGACTGATCGGGTGTAAACGGCGAAAGATACCGGTACAGTCCTCTCATTTCATACCTCCTGATGTACTTCCTGCAAGTACTCTTCCGCAGCCGGTAAAGAAATCAGCGACGGCCCGGAATCCGAACGGCTGCATCTCGCTGTTCCATGACAGAGGTGCAGCGCCCGGGAAATACGGCTGGATGTCTTTGCCGACTGCAATGTCGATGCCGTCAGTTACCGGCAGAAGGTTCATCATTGAAGAATCGGTCGGCGGATATACGAGCGTTTCCGGCGACAGCCCTGCAAGCCGATTCATATACGCAAAGTCATCTGCGCCGGGTGATGCAAGAATATACGGCACGGTAAATCCGTACTGTGCGAGCGAAAGGGCAAGTTCAAACGGAGATGCATTTATCATTTGTCCGACAGCAACCGAACATGACCGGTGCGCAGTGCGGAATGATTCAAGCGCGGCTTCAGCCTGCCGTTGAAACTCATCCAGTTCAAACCGTGCACCGATTGCGGACGCAAAAAGATCATACTGCTTACGGATTTTTTTTATGTCGTACAGTCTTGTTAATTCTATATAGGGGATATCAAGACGCTTCATAAGATCGTCGGCTGCAAAGCGCGACTCGGGATAGAGCACAAGATTGAAATTCGCCGCCCCCATCTCCATATATTCGTCAATTGTACTGCAGGTGCCGACCTGATTTATTTTTTTCACGCCCGCAGATTCAAGCAGATTGAACAGCTCGCCTGCCGGATCAAGCTGGGAAAAGAATCCCAGCAGATTCACCATATCTGCCTGCTTCGGCTTCTTTTCAAGGAGCGAATAAACAGTCTGTCTGACAGCAGTCATCGGCGGTTTCCGGCATTCACGGGTAAGCGCATACATATAACTTGGAACGACCCGTACGCCTGTTTCATCAGTCGCTTTACGGCAGACACGTTCAAGATCCGTTCCGAGCAACGCGTCTACACACGTAATGCAGATTACTACAACTTTCGGACGGGGTGAAGCGACGGCACATATTTCCCGGACAGCTTCCGGAATCATCGTAAGGTGGCGGCCTGTCACAAGGTCTGCCTCATCCATACGCAGATAAAACATGCGCCTGCTGTATCCTTCGCTGCTGGAAAGAATCGTAGAATTGCGTCCGCAGCAGTCGGGAGCGACAAGCAGCATCACTGATTCGGGAATTGCAAGCGCAGCTCTTTTTACGCCGAAGCCGAGTGCACCCGGCGAATTATACGAAAGGGTCGCAGGTGAACTGTACACAAGGCCGCACGACGGAATAAACTGCCGGGGCATTCCGTCAGCTCCTGATGCAGCAAGTTCCCTCACTGTAATTGAAAAAGGTTCATTCATACCGCGCATCCTCCTCTTCCTGAAGAAGCTCCTCTGCCAGACCGAAAAACTTTCTGCTTATTGCACTATCGGGTGCTCCTTCTATTACTGTCTTTCCTTCATCCTCAAATTCAGTAATTTCATCGCTGCGCGGAATGTCGGCGACAATAGCAAGACTGTTTTTCTCCGCAAACGAGCGGACTTTGCCCTCCTCGTCCGGCACGTTCCGTCTGTTCAGAATTATGCCGCGCACTTTCGCATATGAGCGGTCTTCAAAATTCCTTACCGCAGTATAAATATTATTCGCTGCATACAGCGCCATCTTTTCTCCCGACGTTACTATAAGGACGTGATCTGCATATCCTTCCCGTATAGGTGCCGCAAAACCGCCGCACACTACATCACCCAGCACATCATAGAGAACGACGTCGGGTCTGCACGTTTCAAACAGACGGAGATCTTCAAGCAGGTTGAACGTCGCAATAATACCGCGGCCCGCACAACCGAGTCCCGGAGTCGGCCCGCCAGTTTCTATACAGATGATGCCTCCGAATCCGACGCGGGAAATATCTTTGAGCGAAGGATTTTCATTTCCTTCCCTCATAAGATCCATCACCGGCATAAGCGGTTTTCCGCCCAGCAGATTGATTGTCGAATCAGCTTTCGGGTCGCATCCGATCTGGATTACGCGTTTTCCCATCACAGCAAAAGCGGCCGCAAGATTTGCCGTCATTGTCGACTTACCGATGCCGCCTTTTCCGTATACAGCAATTTTTATCATATTAAATCCTGAGAAGTAAGCTGCATGTTCAAAACTCGTCTGACTTTTGAACACGCAGCAATTGATTATTATTTTTTAGTAACCATAGATTTGACAGCGGCACCTTCCACCCGTCCGAGCTTTCCTGTCATTGCGCTGATATCGTCGTTACAGCCGTCGACAATCAGGGAAATAACTGATACGCCACGTTCGCGGTAGGGAATGCCCATCCGTCCGACTATAAGGTAAGAATAATCATGTACAATCCGGTTGATTTCGGAAGTGCAGCTCAAATCGGTAATAACGATGCCGATAATGCCGATTCGTTTATCTGTCTCATCCATAAGACGCTCCTTCCTGCTCAGTGTCAGTTCTTTGCAGTCAGTAAAATGAAGATCCGGCATCAGCCCTGCATCGGCTCTGGCAGATGCATTGAAAAAGCCGGACTATTTTGATTATAAGGCATAAAATAAAGAAACGCAAGAAGACGTCTTCTTTGTTATACTTTGAATTTCTCCACAGCTCCCGCCAGATTGTCTATGCTGTCTCTGTTCTGTTTCGCCAGATCATTGACGCTGTTGATGGAACTGTTTATCTGGCCGATGCCGTCGGTCATTTCTTTCATCCCCGACGTTATCTCTGCCGTCAGACGCATAAGTTCCGTCATTTCATGATTTGCCGAATCGGACGCCGTCCGCATCGACGTACCACCGCTCTTGACGTCCACAGTAACCTCATTTATCTGCTTCATTGCAGAGAGAACCTGTCCGCCGCCTTCCGACTGTTCCTGCATCGCCTGCATAATAGTTGCTTCCTGCTGCGCAACAACCTGCGTCAGTGAATAAATCTGATTGAATTTCTCCTGAAGCATAGATGATGCATTCGCAACTTCTTCAATGCTCTTAAGAACATCTTTCAGGTTCGTCGTAATTCCCTTGCCCTGTTTATTTGAGTCCTCTGCAAGCTTTCTGATTTCGTCGGCAACAACGGCAAACCCCCTGCCTGATTCACCGGCGTGGGCGGCCTCAATAGCAGCATTCATTGCAAGCAGGTTCGTCTGGCTTGCAATGTTCTGTATGACTTTACTTGCTTCCAGAAGCGACTGCGACTGCTGCTGAATTTTACCGGCAGACTCAACGGATTTTCCAACGTCATTCTTTCCCTGTTCCGACGCGTCTTCCAGTGATTTTATGGCGGTACTGTTCTTCTCAAGAATCTTTGTTACGGAACGAATGTTTGCAACCATTTCTTCAATAGCCGCCGAAGATTCAACGACGCTCGAAGACTGGCTCTCAATGCTGTTCATAAGCTGTTTTACGTCATCGTTTATCTGTTCGATGGAATCGGTTGCATTTTTTACACTGCTGCTCTGCATCTGTACCTGCTGATTAACGCTGTCGATATTTGACTTTATCTGATTTGCGGCAGAGGCGGTACCGTTCATATTATCAGCAAGCGTTGCGGCAGATCCTTTCATAATTTCCGTCTCGTTTTTGACAGCCTTTACCGAGTCCTGAATTTTTTCAATCGTCTGGTTAAAATACGTATACAGCTCGCCAAGTTCATCAGAACGCTTTATTTCCATACGGACAGTCAGATCGCCGTCACCCTGTGCAATATTTTTCATTGCAACAGCTCCGAGTTTTATTTTTTCCACTGTCGTTCGTATTATGAGGCTCGTCAGAACCATCGCGACGAGCGTTGCCATAAGAAATATCCCGAGTGTTATGCGGATTATGTCGTTGGAATCTTTATCAACTTCCTGCTCAGGGACATTCACCCCCAGAAACCATACCTGCTCAGCATCGAGTACCTTAAACGGCGTATAATACCTTATCATCCGGCGCTCGTTCTCATCTACTATAATTTGAAACGGTTTCATATCAACAGTACTTTGTGTAAAAAGATGCGAAGTCTTGCTGTCAGAAAAGGCAGGAAGAACCTTACCATCAAGCTGAATGTCTTTATCAACAGCTACAATCCCTTGTGCAGAGACAAGAGTTATATAGCCGCTTTCATACAGAGTCACATTGCTGATAAGTTCCGTAAGCTTGTCCATTGCCATATCAATACCTACAACGCCGACAACTTTACCGGCCTTATCGTGTACCGGAAAAGCGACACCAGCAACGAGCATTATCTTTCCGCCAACATTGTATTCGAGCGGATCAACGAGAAAACCTTTATTATTTTTGAGAGGATACTCATACCAGGAACTGCCGATATAGTCCGTAAGTGCTGTACAGGAAATTTTTCCGTCAGTTTTTGTCCAGTATGGAATGAACCGTCCGGAACTGTCATAATTTTCAGTTCCTGCATATTTTGCGTCCATACCGTCAAGCGTATCAGGCTCCCAGCATGTCCACGTATCAACAAATGTGTCGTTCCTTTCAAGTGTCTCTCTGAGTATTTTATTTATATACTCCCGTCTGTGTATATCAGGTATTGACTCATAACTGGAGCATGCAACTGCAAGAGTACGGCCGGTACTGTATTCATTCGCAAGGATACTGGCCGTTTTTTCCGTGTAATGGGACATAGTTTCATCAAGATAATTATCGGTAATTTTCGCACAACTGCCGCTGATATTCTTCATAAGGAACATGCCGCTTATCGCCAGTGTCACGATAAGTGCCGTACCAAGCAAAACTATCATTTCACGCCGGATGCTGCCGGCCATCCATTTTCTTATTGCAATCATAAGCTCTCCTGTTTTATCCCTGCAATATTTTCATTCTCCCGATGATTGTATGCACACAGTTCTCTATATCCGCGGAAGAACAATCCACTGTTATATCGCTGTACTTTTCATAAAGAGGAAGACGTTCTTCATACACATCTTTCAGGCTGAATCCTTTTTTCATCACGATACCGCGCGTTGTGACATTAGAGAGCCGTTTTACAAGCTCATCGTAGGTGACATACAAATACACGACGATTCCATTCTGCCTGAGTGCAGTCATAGCACAGCCGGAATACACAACGCTGCCCCCTGTTGCAATGACACAGCCTTCTGTATGTATTCCTGTTACTACGGATTCCTCAATCTGCAGAAACCGCTCAATGCCGTCCTCCTCCAGAATTTTCTGAAGCAGTCTGCCTTCGTGCTGCTGAATAAGAATATCCGTATCCACAAAATCCATTCCGAGAGCTTTTGCAAGAAGAACACCAAGCGTACTTTTTCCCGCTCCCGACATACCCGTCAAAACAATATTTTCCATAGTAGTAAAATTACAGTAATTAATCCTGCTTTCCCTGATTATTCAGATACCCGGCAAGCATCTGTTCAAAATCGCTCCGTACTTTTTTTCCAAGAGCCTTCACAGCCCTGTTTCCGGCTTCTTCTGCATTTCCCGCTCCCTCTCTTCCTTCTACGGTATAAGGCAGTAGTTTTTTTCCCGTCTGCGTATCGGTAAGATTACAGTCAAGCGTATATCTGCAGAACTTTATTGAACCGGTAGAATTCTCTGTGTCTGCATATTTGACAGTTCCCGTAATACTGTAACGTACATCGTGACTGCCGCTGGTGTTAAGACCGACGGCAGCGGCAGCTTCTGCAAGTGCGGCAGCCACACGCCCGTCCGCATCACCGGCTATATCAATTCCCACAGGTATTTCCGCTGCAATATCCTTCATCTTTTCCTGAAGTTCCACCGCCGGAACAGATCCTGCTCGCATCGCCTTTCCGCTTTCGACATTTATAACGGAAAGCCGTTTTATATACACATCGTTTGTTTCCGCAATTTTTTCTGCAAAAGATAAACTGGCATACGCATCAAGGGTTGCTTCTTTTTTCCCTGCTTTTCCGGTAAGATTTTCTATCTGGTTATTATTCTTTTTTATCATTGAATAATACAGAGAGGCAGTCTTCTGTTTGTCAAGGACAGCAAGCGCATACCATACAGCATGCACGCTGTCAAACCAGTATTCTTTTATCTCCACGCCTATGACGTCATCCTGATTAACATTCTGCAGGATATCCTGGCTTACCGATTTAGACTGGGAACTTGAGCTTTCTTCATCAGTTTCCGTTCTTTCCATCTGCATCTTTGCAGTCGAAACTGACGCGATGTTCTGTCCGAATAACGATGCAATACTCTGCACGGCTTTCAGTTCAGCCGACTCGCGGTCAGGGCCTTCGCCGGATGCGGAAAAATAGGTATCCGCAGGATATGACGAAGACGGTATGGTAACCCACTCCGGCATTGTCTGAGAATTTCTGTTCTTTGCATATGCGGATATCTGTGTCTGCAGCAGCAAGAAAATCAGTATACTGAAAATAATAGTTATTTTATGCATGTTGATTCTACGAGCTTCGTTTCCCCGGCTCTGACCTCCACTGAATCAAACTTTTCCCGGCCGATAATTTGCCCGCCCGCATCAAGATATTGGACGACGAATGAATACGTTCCGGGAGCCAGCGTAAAACCGCCGGCATTTGCCTTTCCCGGCAGATACCTGCATTGACGTACATCTGCCGTTTCCGAAAGGTCTACTGCTTCAATAGCAGTAACAACACCTGCATATGCTATATTATATGCCACTCGGGAGAGGATGTCTTCCCCCGCCCCTCTTCTTCTGCCGTTATTGTTAAGTCCCTGTGCGGCGGCGGCCAGAGTTGCTTCTCCCGCCGTCACTGCCGAAAGTTTTTTTACAAGACTGCGCACGACACTCCGCGCAAAATCTTTTGACGCCCTTGCCCTTACATCTTTTTCGACTGCATCATTAAAATCCTCAAGAAGCGGCAGATTCATTTCCCCTGCACCGTCCTGCAGGATCACTTTCACCGATGCAATCCGCCTCTGTACCCGCTGCTTATTAAATGCCGGATAGACGAATTTGATTCTGAACGCGGGAATTTCAACTCCGCCTGCAAACGGCGGAAGCATTATCATCGCAGCGGAGCCATACCCGACTATGTGGGAGCCCGCCGAAAGCACGCCGCTTACGACATCGCCCGGGAAATAAAATGACTGTTCGTATCGTTTTCCGATGAGATCGCTGAATGCAATTACGTCCAGACGTCCTTTATTGCCGGGTATTGTAAGATCGTCCTTTGTATCGAACGAAGGATTGAGTTTTGCAAGAACATCGCTGTCGACTCGCGCATTGTCTTCATCGTTATTAATCATCATAAAAATCATGCTCAGATAACGAGCAGCAGCGGAATCGCGGAATATGTCGTTCTCTGTCGCCTGCGGAGGCGACTTCGCTTTCAGCGCAGGCACATTTATTCCGAAAAACTGAGCAGCATAATCTGCGTCCGTAATTTCTTTTGCATCGACGTTTTCTTTCTGAAGGACGGCTTCTCCGTATTTTGTAATATACTCGCGCTGTTTGTTGTTGATTCTGCGTATCTCGACGAGCGCATCTTCCATATTTCCCTGATTGTAATAATTAAGCGCATTAAAAACGTTCAGGTACAGATATTCGTATGTTGTACCTGTATATGCAGATGCATTTTCATTTAACGTGGCAGATACGACAGTCTTCGTTACGCTTTTCGTAACCGCATCATGCATGAGGCCGTCTGTTTTATTGAAAATTTCATGTGATGCTCCGTACAGTTTGCCGAAATGCTCGAGCATCGCTATATCAAGATTCTGCTGAATTATGTCGTTTTCATTTACATTCCGGGATAACAACATACCGGCGCATTCATTAAAATCGCCCTTGCCTAATGCTTTGTCGAACCGGTTCTGATTGTATCTGATTTTTGGAGGATGCTCGGATGAATGAAGCCCCGAAGATGAAGAGACTGTGACGCAGGAACATAATAAAATTCCTGCGGAAAGAGCGGAAAAGAAAATTATCCGGACATTCTTTTTCAACATAGATGCTGGCTAAAACTTTGCAGCAGGTCTTTCTATAACTTTCTTGATTTCGCTGTTTTCACCGCTCCAGATTATTTTATTTGTCTCAAGGTCATGAAGTTCCGCATACACAAAATATGCCCGGACTGATTTTCTGCCTTCCGTCTGGACTATCGTTTTGATGGAACCGAGAAGCATATAGTCGGCTCCGGTTTCGTTCCCGATTGCCTTTGCAGTCTCTTCGCTTGCATTGTCGGCCTGGTCAAGACGTTCTTCACGCAGCTCCTGCCGTTCACTCTTGTCTGAAACAAATTCCATGACGCCGCTGTTTATAATCGCATTTTCGAATTTCTTTGCAACGATGGACGTATCGATATGTTCGTCGCTGTCGTTGCTTATCTTTCCGATTATGGCGACGGGAAGCCTGTTATTTTCTTTTTTATAATTTGCGATGCGGGGAGATTTCATACAGTCGTTAATCAGCGATTCACACACAATGCGCACGTCGCTGTCATTCCAGTATCCGTCAAGATCCACCACATCCGCTGCGTCGACCCTCTGTACACCGCCTGTTGTCGCGCATGATGACAATGCAAACACAAAAACAGCTGCAGTACAAAAAATCACATACATATTTCGTTTCATAATTCACGCTCCACCCTTTACTATGATATACCTTACATACTACTAAATAAAGTATAATCCAGTATTCAAAAATCTGCAATGAATTACGGGTTTACCTGAGTTCTTTTTTCCAGCCGGTGTATTCTGCGGTTTCAAGTATACGTTCTGCATTTTTCACTCGTTCTGCAGACGGCGGGTCTACGCCTTCAAGACGATACTCGAGGCCGAGATCTTTCCATTTGTATATGCCGAACGTATGATAAGGAAGTACTTCCACCCGTTCCACATTTTTCAGTGTACGGATAAAATCTCGCAGCTGCGTCAGATAGTCGTCCCTGTCTGTTATGCCGGGAACGAGAACATGGCGGATCCACACTGGTTTTTCAATCTCCGAAAGATACAGTGCCATGTCCTTACTGTTCTTTCCGGTTTTACCTGTAAGCTTGATATGTTCTTCTTCGTTTATGTGTTTGATGTCAAGCAGAATCAGGTCTGTCATATTCATGAGATTGTTGAATTTTGTAAACCAGGGTTCTTCACGAGTAAAAGGAGCTCCCGACGTATCTATGACAGTACTCACACCTTCTTCTTTTGCAAGGGAAAACAGCGATAGAAGGAAATCAATCTGGGAAAGAGGTTCTCCGCCGCTTACCGTAATACCGCCGTCCCGCTTCCAGTACGGTCTGTAGCGGAGCGCAGTCTTTATCACATCGGATGCAGACATGCGCGTCCCGCTGCGCGTCCACGTATCGGGATTGTGGCAGAACGCGCAGCGGAGCGGGCAGCCTGCAAGAAAAATGACATAACGAATCCCTGGGCCGTCGACAGAACCGAAAGTTTCGGTCGAGTGCACGTATCCCCAGGAATCCGCACCGGTAAGCGTGCTCACAGAACCTCGTGACTGTTGCGGGCAATGACGTCGAGCTGCTGCTCGCGTGTAAGGTTGATGAACTTGACTGCATAACCGGAAACGCGGACGGTGAAGTTTGCATATTCCGGTTTTTCAGGATGTTCCATGGCATCCTTGAGCTTATCAACGCCGAACACGTTCACGTTCAGGTGATGCGCACCCTGGTCGAAATATCCGTCGAGGATATCGGCAAGTTTTCTGCTGCGCTCTTCGTCGTCGTGTCCGAGTGCGCCAGGGCTGATTGTCTGTGTATTTGAAATGCCGTCGAGCGCGTATTCGTACGGGACTTTCGCGACAGAGTTGAGGGATGCAAGCAGCCCGTTCTTTTCCGCACCGTAACTCGGGTTCGCGCCCGGTGAAAGCGGTTCTCCGGCTTTGCGGCCGTCGGGAAGAGCTCCTGTTGCCTTTCCGTATACGACGTTCGATGTAATTGTCAGAATCGATGTTGTCGGCTCGGAATGGCGGTATGTCGGATGCTGTTTGATTTTTTCGAGGAACGTGCGGAGCAGCCATATTGCTATATCGTCTGCACGGTCATCGTCGTTGCCGTAGCGGGGAAAATCTCCCTCCACGTCAAACTCTTTTGCAAGCCCGCGTTCGTTGCGTATCACCCTTACTTTTGCGTATTTTACGGCAGAAAGGGAATCTACGACATGTGAAAAACCTGCGATGCCCGTAGCAAACGTGCGCCGGACGTCGGTGTCGATGAGAGCCATTTCTGCAGCTTCATAATAGTATTTATCGTGCATGTAGTGTATGAGGTTCAGCGTATTGACGTACAGCCCTGCAAGCCAGCTCATCATCTTGTCGTACTTTGCGATAAGCTCGTCGTAGTCGAGATAGTCGGTCGTAATCGGTTTATATGCAGGACCTACCTGAGCGCCTGACATGCCGTCGATGCCGCCGTTGATCGCGTACAAAAGGCACTTTGCAAGATTCGCGCGTGCGCCGAAAAACTGCATTTCCTTCCCCGTCTGCGTTGCGGAAACACAACAGCAGATGGCGTAATCGTCGCCCCATACCGGCCGCATGACATCGTCGTTTTCATACTGAATGGAAGATGTTGCAACGCTGATGTATCCTGAGTATTCCTTGAAGTTCTGCGGGAGACGCGAAGAATAGAGTACCGTCAGGTTCGGTTCGGGAGCCGGGCCCATGTTTTCGAGCGTATGCAGGAAGCGGTAGTCGTTCTTTGTAACCATAGAACGACCGTCCTGTCCGAGTCCGCCGACTTCAAGTGTCGCCCAGACGGGATCGCCTGAAAACAGTTCGTTGTAGCTCTTTATGCGTGCAAATTTTACCATACGGAACTTCATAACCATATGATCAACGAGTTCCTGTGCACCGTCTTCTGTGATCGCACCGCTTTTCATATCGCGTTCAATATAGATGTCAAGGAATGTCGATATACGCCCGACGCTCATTGCAGCACCGTTCTGCGTTTTGATTGCGGCAAGGTAGCCGAAATACAGCCACTGGAATGCTTCCTGCGCGTTTTTAGCAGGTACCGAAATGTCGAACCCGTACTGAGCCGCCATCTCTTTAATACCGTGAAGGGCTTTTATCTGATCTGCAACTTCCTCGCGGAGACGAATTGTTTCCTCTCCCATAACCCCGTCACCGCCGATGTTCTCGTAATCGTGTTCCTTCTGTTCAACAAGATAATCAATACCGTACAGAGCGATACGGCGGTAGTCACCAACTATGCGTCCGCGTCCGTATGTGTCGGGCAGTCCCGTAATGATTTTGTTTTTGCGGGCTGCGCGGATTTCCGGTGTATACACATCAAAAACGCCCTGATTATGTGTCTTGTGATAGTCTGTGAAAATTTTATGCAGTTCCGGACTCGGCGTGTAGCCGTACGTTTCGCATGACTCTTCAGCCATTTTGATTCCGCCGTACGGCATGAATGCGCGTTTCAGCGGCTTGTCTGTCTGGAGACCGACGACTTTTTCAAGGTCTTTTCCTTCCTGACAGATATATCCCGGCCCGTGGGATGTAAGGGAAGCGACAATATCAGTATCCATATCGAGGACGCCGCCTTTCGCGCGTTCCTCTTTCTGAAGTTTTTGAAGTTCTGTCCACAGTTTGTCTGTTGCATCTGACGAACCTTTCAAAAAAGATTTATCACCGTCGTACGGCGTATAGTTGTGCTGGATAAAATCGCGGACGTTAATTTCGCCGCGCCATAGAGTGCCTTTAAAGCCTTCCCACTCTGTTTTCTGGATCATAACGAACTCCTGCTGTTTTTGCCAATATATGGGGCATTATCTTACACTAAACAGCGCAATATAGCAAGGAAAAGCAACAAAAACACTACATATGCTCTATTTAGCAAAACACCGCAAAACGATACAATTAAAATGACATCGACCCTGATATCATCATACAGAACATATATCTTTTTTTTCTGTTCGTCTGTTGTTTCTCCAACATAATTCGTATTGCGGGGATTATTTCTTTCTTCTATAATATTGTCATGACATCAGAGGTACAACAAAAAAGCATCACAAAAGGAATTGTCTATCTTGTCTGCTCGTCGTTTTTTTTCGCCCTTATGGGAATGCTCGTTCATCTTGCAGGAAGCGTACCGTTTATACAAAAAACATTTTTCCGCAACATAGTCGCACTGGTAATTTCACTTACCATTCTGACAAAAGAATGCAGGAAAAACAAGTCCTTCCTTACCATTCCGCGGGGGTCACTCAAATATCTGTTCCTCCGGGCAGCGGCAGGCTCTGTGGGAATTTTCGGAAATTTTTATGCAATTGACAGAATCAACATAGCAGATGCTGCAATACTGAACAAAATGTCTCCCTTTTTTGCCGTCATTTTCAGCTTCTTTCTGCTTGGCGAAAAAATAGACGCGGTACCGCTTCTTGCAATATGCGGCGCACTCGGTGGTGCAATGCTCGTCGTAAAACCATCCTTTGATTTTTCCGCCACCCTGCCCTCTCTTGCAGGATTCATCGGCGGAGTTGGAGCAGGATACGCATACGCGTGTGTGCGCAAGATGAGCAAGATGAAGGTAAACGGTATAATCATCATCGTATTCTTTTCCGTTTTTTCATGTCTCCTCGCGGTTCCTTTCATGATTCTGCACTTTTCACCGATGACTGCAAAACAGCTGCTCATTTTAATCGGAGCTGGTGCGGCGGCGGCCGGCGGCCAGCTTTGCATCACGACAGCATATTATGCGGCACCTGCTTCAAAAATCAGTATATACGACTATTCACAAATCCTGTTCTCATCACTTATGGGGTACTTTGCATTCGGACAGATTCCCGACGTACTCAGTTTCGGCGGTTATGTGCTTATCATCGGAATGGCAGTCACAGTTTTTTTCTACAACAAAAAAAATAACGATTAATCCGATTTCCACAGACATAGAAGTGTGCAGTCTGCTTGACAGTATGTTGTTTCTCTGTATAATAACACTAAGTTTCTATGCACAAGAACAAGAGAAACTGATAAGGAAGGAAAAAATGGAAGAACAGGAGATTGACGCTCACGGTGAAAAAAGGGAACTGAAAGCCGTACAGAAAAAGGGATTATCGGTATCCGATATAATTCTTACTGCCATCCTGCTTGCAGCAGGCGCAGTACTGAAGTTTTTCATAGGCAGTATAATCAACATAGGAGGAATGAAACCGAACTTCATTATTGCAATGTACTGCATGGCCATTCTGCTTATTCAGCCGAAAATATGGGAAGCGGCGATTATCGGGCTTGTAGCGGGCGCTGTCTGTCAGTTTTTCCCCGGCTCGCCGTATCTGAATTTCGGTTCCGAACTTGCAGGTGCCGTCGTTATGGCCCTGCTCATACGCATTCCCCTGAAAATAGGCAAATTCAACGCAGGGCCTGCAGTTTCAACATTTCTGAGCACAGCGGTAAGCGGAACGTTGTTCATCATCATGCTGTTCCTTTTTCTCGGCGCTGCAAAACAAACACTTGTCGCCTATATTCCGATCGTGCTGTGTACTGCAGTCTTCAATGCAGTGATTGTACAGATTCTGTATGTTCCGCTGAAACTAGCGACTCACCGGAATGTGTAACAGATTATGATTTCCATAAAGAATCTGTCGTTCCGGTACAAGGAAAGCAGCACTCCTGCGCTTGATAATGTATCGCTTGAAATCGGTAAGGGAGACTTTCTCGGTATTATAGGCGAATCTGGTGCGGGCAAAACAACTTTAGCGAACTGCATCAACGCACTTATACCGCATCATTTTCACGGAGATTACTTCGGGAGCGTGACTGTCGGGGGAACCGACACGTTCGATACGGAGCCGGGCAGCCTTGCGCTGCGCGTTGGTACGGTATTCCAGGATCCGGACACGCAGATGGTTGCCGATATTGTCGAAGACGAAATTCGTTTTGGTCTTGAAAATTTCGGCATCCCGAAGAATCTCATTGAAGGACGGATTACGGCAGTTCTGAACGATACGGGCATTGCACCGCTCAGATACAGGCAGATACGGAATCTCAGCGGCGGGCAGAAACAGAAAGTCGCTATAGCAGCCATTACTGCTCTTGAGCCTGGCATACTTGTGCTTGACGAACCGACAGGCGAACTTGATCCCGCTTCAAGCAGACAGATTTTTACGCTGCTTAAATCGCTCAATAAAGAAAAGGGAATTACGGTAGTAATTATAGAACAAAAAATCATGCTGATGTGTGAATTTGCAGAGCATCTGGCCGTCATGTCGCACGGCCGTATAGTCAGCAGCGGAACGGTACGCGATGTTCTTTCCGACATACCGAAGCTCGAAAGCGCAGGCATTAATTATCCGCGCACGGTACGACTGTATCATGAACTTGCTCTCAGAAATCTTATTCCGGAGGGAGAACCGGTCTGCGTCACAACTGCAGAAGCAGCGGTACTCGTTACGAAAATCATCGGCAAAGAGGATATATGCAGGTAATACAGTTCAGCAGCGCAGACTTTTCATACGGGACATTTCCCGTTCTTTCCGATATCAGCTTTTCCGTCGAAAAAGGGGAATTCATTTCGATTATCGGCGAAAACGGCGCAGGCAAATCAACGCTTTTGAAGCTTTTCAACGGATTGAACAGGCCGACCGCGGGCACGGTAAGTATCTGCGGGCTGGACACGCGTTCTGCAAAAACAAGCGAACTTGCAGCCCATGTCGGTTTCCTGTTCCAGAACCCCGACCGCCAGATATGCTGCAATACAATCAGGGAGGAACTGAACTTCGGCATACACACCGACCCTGAACGGACGGAGCGCATACTGCAGACATTCGGCTTTACTCCGGACGCATCACCTTTCTCGCTGAGCAGAGGACAGCGTCAGCAGATAGCGCTCGCATCCGTCATCGCCCGGAATACCGATATACTGGTACTCGACGAGCCGACGACAGGACTTGATTACCGTGAATGCATGAGCATGATGTCGTACATACGAAAACTGAACAGGGAAGAAGGAAAAACAATCGTCATGGTCAGCCACGACATGGAAATTGTACAGGATTTTTCAGGCAGGATTCTGGTTCTTACAGGCGGAAAACTTGCAGCGGACGGGCCTGCCCGCACTATCCTGACCGACAGGCAGCTGCTGGAAAAGGCATCTCTCCTGCCGCCGCAGATTGCAGATACGGCACTCCGGCTCGGAAGCGGATTCGCTGATATATTCACTGTACAGGAAATGACGGACCGCGTCGGGCACATTCTGTCCGCTGTCGCCGTACAGACACAGGATGTTCATATATGAAAGCTTTTCTTGACTACATTCCCGGCGATTCACCGCTCCACAGGCTGAATCCTCTTTCAAAATTCACCATTTCGGTTGCCGTATGTGCGGCCTGTTTCATATCAACATCCCCTCTCGTCCTCTGCGCGCTTATCGTCCTTGATCTGCTGCTTGCCGCGCTCGGGCATATATTCACGTTTGCGCTCAAGCTGCTCAGGGGGCTCGCAGGTCTTTCGGTTTTCCTTTTTATCCTGCAGGTACTTTTCATCAGGACAGGAAGGCCGCTTTTTACTCTCTTCTCCGGATTTCCTGTTACGACGGACGGCATCATGAACGCCGCCCGGCTTGTCCTCAGGCTGACAGGTTCCATGCTTCCGCTCGCTGTTATGCTTTCGCTTACAAAGCTCAACGACCTTTCAGGCGTACTGACGTGGTATCTTCACATACCCTACAAATATGCCTTCATGCTTACGACAGCAATACGGTTCATTCCTGTCTTTACAGCTGAAATGGAATCAATAATGGAAGCACAGACGGCACGGGGAATCGAATTCGATACGAAAAACATCTTCAAAAAGATAAAGCTTATCATGCCGCTCTGCATTCCACTCCTTATCACATCAGTCGGAAAATCGGATACGACAGCAGTCTCTGCAGAGCTGCGGGGATTCGAGCGGCGCAACAGGCACAGCATGAGCGTTATTTATCCGTTGAGGGCACCAGACAGTATTGCGTTCGTATTTTCCGCAGGTCTTATCGCAGCTGCCGCTGTCCTGTAAAGCAGGATACATACAAAACACAGAATTTATTTGACAGATCATACAACCTGAGATAAGATACTTGTATCCCTTTAGTGTTACGTAACACTAAAGGGATACATATACAGCAGAGGTGTTGCGTAACACGCTGAAAAGAAGCGTTACAGCAGACATATAAGGAGCTCAGAAATGGAACAGCAGACATGGTGGAAAGAAGGTATAGTATATCAAATCTATCCACGAAGTTTTTACGACACAAACGGAGACGGAATCGGCGATATCAACGGTATCAGACAAAAACTTGATTATCTGAAAGAGCTCGGAGTTACTATTCTGTGGCTCTGCCCGTTTTATAAATCACCTGATGCAGACAATGGATATGATATCAGTGACTATGATGCAATCCAGAAAAAATTCGGTACGATGGAAGATTTTACTGCGCTCATTTCGGAAGCTCACGAACGGAACCTCAAAATAATCATTGACCTTGTCGTGAATCATACAAGCTGCGAACATCCGTGGTTTCTTGAAAGCAAAAAAGATAAGACAAACAAATATGCCGATTTCTACATCTGGAGGGACGGAAAAGACGGGAATCCGCCGAACAACTGGGGAAGTGTATTTTCCGGGAGTGCATGGACGTACAGCCCTGAACGGAAGCAATACTATCTGCATCTTTTTACGCCTCAGCAGCCTGACTTGAACTGGAAAAACGATGCAGTCAGAACGGAAATTTACGCGATGATGGACAGGTGGTGCAGACGGGGAATAGACGGTTTCCGCATGGATGTCATCGGTATGATAAGCAAACCTGACGATTTGCCGGACGCGCCTGTTCCCGGCGGAAAGTCATACGGCGAATGGGGGTCGATTATAATGAACAGGGCGCAGGCGCATACATGGCTGAAGGAAATGAACAAAAAAGTTCTTTCCAACTATGACCTCGCCACGGTCGGAGAGACATCGGGTGTTACAACGAACGACGCACTGCAGTATGCCGGATTCGATACGCACGAACTGAATATGGTTTTCCAGTTCGAACGTATCGATGCGGAAACGGAAAACTGCTCGAAGTGGACAATGAAAAAGGCAAAGCTGTCCGTTTTGAAGGAAATTTTCAGCAGATGGCAGAACGACCTTGAAGGCAGGGCGTGGAACAGCCTGTACTGGGAAAATCATGACCAGCCGCGCAGTGTTTCGCGGTACGGCGACACGGGCCGATACTGGAAGGAATCGGCAAAAATGCTTGCAGTCTGCCTGTACATGCAGAAAGGTACGCCTTACATTTATCAGGGACAGGAACTCGGAATGACAAACACCGTTTTCACCTCCCCTGCCGATTTCAGGGACATAGAAGCGGTAAATGCATACAAAGAAATGACGGGCAGCCAGAACATCAATCCGGAACTTGCCATGCAGTACATAAACCGGGTAAGCAGAGACAACGCCCGCACACCATTCCAATGGTCTGACGGAAAAAATGCCGGCTTTACCGACGGTACCCCGTGGATTGCCGTTAATAAAAACTATACGGATATCAACGCCGGAAAGGAAATGAACGATCCGGACTCAGTCCTTACCTTCTATAAAAACCTGCTCTCTATACGGAAAGGATGTCCGGCCGCGATATATGGAAAGTATACACTGCTGATGCCTGACGACGAGCAGTTGTACCTGTATACACGTGAACTTGACGGCACAAAACTCCTGGTTGTCTGCAACTTTTCAAAGGAAAATATAATTGCCGCAATCCCTGAAGAATTCAGGAATGCACCCGCACTCATAAGCAATTACGGGAGAAAGAATCTTACGGATTTTTCAGTACTACCGTTTGAAGGCAGCGTGTATATCATAGGAAATTCAGCTGTCGAAAAAAGCAGCTCAAAATAATATGGAGGTCTCTATGAATAGAAAAGTAATCGGAAAAATAGTTGCAGGACTGACACTGATTACAGCGGCAGCATGGACAACTGTGTCCTGCAGTAAAAAATCAAACATTGCATCGATTGAATTATTTTCCACAAAAGGTGAGAATGTGGCAACGCTCCAGAAGCTTGCCGACAAATTCACTGCAGAAAAAAACGGCAGCATAAAAATCACCATCATCTCCCCTCAGGACGCATCGACAGTCCTCAGATCACGTCTTACAAAGAACGATATTCCCGACATGATGGCTATAGGAGGCGATTCAACGTATACGGAACTTGCATCGGCTGGTGTCCTTGAAAATCTGAGCAACGAACCTTTTATTGCTGATATACAGGAAAACTATCTGCAGATGCTCTATGACGTCAACAAGGATACATCGAAAACCGCATATGCCGTCCCCTACGCCGCAAATGGTTCCGGAGTTCTTTACAACAAAACGCTGTTCCGGAAAGCAGGCATTTCAATACCAAAAACATGGGATGATTTTACTGCTGATTTTGACAAACTGCAGAAAGCCGGTATAAAGCCAGTTGAACTTACCTTTATGGATGCATGGACCTGCCTTCCCCCCTGGAACAGTATGGCGCCTGTCCTTCAGCCAAAAAACTTCACCGATGACAGACGAGCCGGAAAGACAACGTTCGCTGCAACGCACCGGGAAATCCTTGAAAAGTACCTTGTCATTCTGGGAAAAGCATCCGGTGATTATATGGGCACGAGCTATAACGACGGCAACAAAAATTTTGCAGAGGGCAAAGCTGCAATGATGATTAACGGAAACTGGGCCATACCGGAATTTACAAAAGTAAACCCCGATATAGATGTCGATATGTTTGCATTCCCTTCAACTAATAATCCGGCAGAAAACACGGTAACATCCGGCATTGACGTAGCATTCGCTGTTTCCGCAGCAAGCCCGAATAAAAAAGCGGCGGAAGAATTTCTGGCTTTTCTTGTAAAGCCGGAAAATGCACAGTTTTATGTCGATGAACAGTTTGCATTCCCCACTGTAAAGGGAGCGGCCCAGAACAATAAAACAGTAAACGGTGTAAAAGATGATATTGCTGCCGGAAAAGTTTCAAATTTTCCCGACCATTATTATCCTTCCGGTTTTGACCTTGCTTCAATTCTTTCACAGTTTGCACTGAACTATAAGAACGGCATGGATAACGAAACAAATATTACACAGACGCTTGCTGCATGCGATAAGCAGTATGATGCTGTAAACGTTCAATAATGTATATATAAACTGCTCTGCAGTCCGGCAGAGCCAGTAATAATAAATCAGGAATTCAATATATGAAAAATACATATACGTCAAAGGTGCACCCTGTGTACTGGATAATGATTCTGCCGATGGTCGTTCTTTTTTTTCTTTTCCATACGACACCGTTTCTTCAGGGAATTTTTTACAGCTTTACAGACTGGAAAGGATACGGCATCTGGAAAGTCGTCGGGCTCAGGAATTATCTGCAGGTATTTAAAGATCCGTCAATCCAGTCATCTTACTTATTCACTTTCAAATTTGCGCTGACTGCAACAATCCTCGTTAATGTGCTGAGCCTTCTTTTGGCATGTGCGCTAAACTCAAAAATATACTTCAAGAATTTTTTACGCGCTGTCTATTTTATTCCGTATATACTCGGAACACTGATTATCAGTTATGTTTTCCGTTTTATATTTTCAAACATCATTCCGGATATAGGCAGAGCACTCGATATACAGGCATTAAAGGTAAACATTCTGGGAACAGAACACGCATGGCTAGGAATATTAATCGTAACTGTCTGGCAGTCGTGTGCATTCAACACACTTATTTATTTAAGCGGGCTGCAGTCGATTAATCCCGATATTTACGAAGCTGCCGCTATCGACGGAGCAGAAGGTCTCTACCGCTTTGCCAAAATTACATTTCCTGCAATCGCACCGTTCTTTACAATAAATCTCGTCCTCTGCGTACGCAATTTTCTCATGGCTTTCGATCAGATTATGGGTCTTACAAGCGGCGGTCCCGGGATATCGACAACTACAATTTCAGTGCTGTTGTATAAAAGGGGATTTCAGGGAGGACAGTTTGCATACCAGTCGGCAAATGCAGTTATGCTTTTTGTCATCGTCATGATAATCTCTCTTGTACAGTTGAAACTCGGAGAAAACAAGGAAAAGAAATATGAATAAGAAAATATCACGATCAGGTACCGGAATAACAACATTCCTTTTTATATACGCAGCCCTGTTTGTTTTCGGAATCCTGTATCTTACGTTTGTCATTGCAATAAAGAGTCCGGATCAAATGGTTCATATCATGGCCTTTCCGCGTATTCCCCATTTTGAAAATTTTGCAAAAGCATGGATTATGACAGGCTTTCCGAAAAAATTCATAAACACGGCGGTAATAACAATACTCAGTCTCATTTTTACGCTGTTCACCAATTCTGCCGCTGCATACGTCATTGCAAGGAACAGGAAAAAAAGCAGAATCATCAATCTGCTGTATTATTATTTTATCAGCGCCCTGTTCATTCCGTTTCAGGTGCTCATGCTTCCGCTCGTCAAACAGGCATCCGTATTTCATCTTGATAATATTCTGGGCATATCGTTTCTGTATGTCGTATTCGGCCTTCCCATGAATACATTCCTGTATACCGGGTATTTAAAAACGATTCCCGAAGCGCTTGATGAAGCCGCACTCATAGACGGCGCAAATCCGTTTCAGACATTCCTCTTCATCATTTTTCCCATGTTAAAACCGATGCACGCGACAATTGCAGTCCTTTCCGTCATGTGGACATGGAATGATTTTCTTATGCCGCTCGTACTCCTTACAAAGTCGGAACACCAGACACTGCAGTTGTCCCAGTATGTATTCCAGACACAATTTTCGGCTGATTACAATCTTGCGTTCGCTTCGTATTTTCTTGTCTTACTGGTACCGTTACTTTTTTTCATACTCTGCCAGAAGTGGATAATCGCAGGAGTAACAAACGGTGCTGTAAAATAATCCTGTTTCAGTATATACTTGCTTCCGTTATGATTACTATAAAAGAAATAGCAGAACGCGCTGGTGTAAGCGCAACGACGGTTTCAAATGTCCTTCACGGCAATACATCGCATACATCTGCTGACACAATAGAGAAAGTTCAGAAAATAATAAAGGACCAGAATTACGTGCCTAACATGGGTGCTATGATTTTGGCCCACAGTTTCTCAAAAATCATCGGAGTCATTCTCCAGTATACGACCCGGAGTGCGGAGAAAACATTCATGGACCCGTTTGAAGGCGAACTGCTCAGTTCGCTTGAGGAAGAAATACGGCGTAACGGATATTATACGATGCTCTACGTGGCCACGACGACGTCGGAAGTTATTAATCTTGCCGCGACATGGAAAATAGACGGACTTGTCATCATAGGTCTGCAGCCGCAGGAATGCAGCCTGCTCCGCGTATCAGTCTCACTGCCTGTCGTCTTTATTGACTGCTATTTTAATAATGACGGCAACGAGTATTACAACATAGGCCTTGACGACAGGGATGGCAGCAGGATGATGACAAATTACCTTATTTCAATGGGACATACAAAAATAGCATTTCTTGCAGACAGCAGCAATCCGAGGGGTGTAGACAGGGAACGGCTGGAAGGAGTCCGGGCCGCTTTTGAAGAAAATAAAATAGATTTTACCGGGAAAAACTTCATCAGCATTTCACGGGATGAAACCGAGCGTTTTAAAATTCTCGACGAAATAATACGGATGCGCAGCGATTATACGGCACTTTTCTTTTCGTCCGATTATTATGCTGTCGACGCGCTTAATTATTTTACTGAAAAGCACATTCATGTTCCGCAGGATTATTCCATTGCAGGATTCGACGATAATATTTTTTCCCGGACTGCACACCCGAAAATTTCAACAGTACATCAGGATGTCTCAAAAAAAGGAGCTCTCGCTGTACAGATGCTTTTGAAGCTTATCAAGCAGCTTCCTGTTGCACAAAAGAATGTAACGCTTGCTTCGTCGCTGGTTATACGGGAATCCGTGGCAAAAATAAACTAAAGGTCCGAGGCGTTTTCAAAAGTCAAACACGTTTTGAAAGTGGCTCGGGCTGCTTTATTTATTCTGCGTAGATAATGCGAGCTTCAGCCCGAAACAGATTAATACGGCACCTGTCAGCTTGTCTATAAACATCATTATTCTCTTTTTTCTGCTGATAACTGTTACTATTCTGTCAATAAGAAAAATGACTATGAGTTCCACAAGAATACCCGCAACAACGGTACACAATCCCAGCGTGACTATTTGAAACGAATATGAACTTATTTCAGGGTTTACGAACTGAGGCAGAAAGGCCAGAAAAAACAGTATGCTCTTGGGATTCAGTACTCCGACAAACAGTCCCTTTCTGTATCCGTTACTGTTTCTCACATCCTTCCCTCCCGGAATAAATGTCTCTGTCCGTGAAACTATCGATTTTATTCCCAGATAGCACAGATATAACGCCCCCATGATTTTTACAATCGTGAATACCACCAGAGAAGTGGAAAGTATTGCGGCCAGACCAAGTGCCACCAGCATCACGTGTACGGTTGATCCTGTCGCAGCGCCAAGCGATGCAAGCAGTCCCTGTTTTTTTCCACTGCCGATTGTAGTCGATATCACACAAATCATTTCAGGGCCGGGAGAAATATTAATAAGAAGTACCGCAATCAGAAAACCGGGTAACAGGGAATAATCAAACATTATATAAGCCTCTTAGGATATCATCGCAATTCATATATTATTTGTCAATTACATATTTGTATAAAAATCCGAAAACCATGTTCATAAAACCGAATCTGCACCCCGGTTAACAACTCAGACAATACTGACATCAGCCCGGACACACTGCCGTTCAATGCCGGACTCTTGTTTCAAATTAAAAAATCCGGCAGTATCTGATATATGGAAAACGAACTGAGTTCTTGTGGTGTACTATGCGGCAAATGCGGGTACTTCGGAAAGTCTTGCGGCGGCTGCAAAGCTGTCGAGGGAAAAGTGTTCTGGCTTGCTTATACAGGCGAAAGCGTATGCAGTATATATAACTGCTGCATACATGAAAAGAAATATGCAAACTGCGGATCATGCGGTAAATTACCGTGTTCATTCTATGCATTGAAGGATCCGACAAAAACAGATGAAGAAAACGACAGAGAGCTGAAACTTCAACTGGAAAGATTACACGGAATCAATTCTGAACCCGTACAATAGAAACTGCCGTTCCGGTTGTTATACTATGCGTTTTGCAATTCACCTGTCTTTCAAATATCCGGCAGCAAAATTTACGGGCGGGCAGGTAACAGATATATAGACGAACTCTTCATCGCCGCTGTTTATAAAACCGTGAACTGTATTTTCAGGAAAACGAACAACATCTCCTGCAGAAAATATTCTTTCCTTGTTATCTGACAAAAACAGTTTTCCGCTGCCCTTTACTGCATACCATATCTGCTCGGACGACGCATGCGTATGCTTCGGCTGCATGGCGCCCGGCTGTACATGTACCTCTGTTACAGCCGCCTGTCTGCCGTTTGAATTTGCAGGTGTAAGCAGCTGACGGGAAACGACTCCGGGGTTTGAAAATGATTTGATGTCGATGCTGTTTATAAATTCTGCCGTTCCTTCCGTCTTGTTCCGTGCATCCTGTTTTTGGCCGTCACTTTGGGCAGAAAGGGAATCTTCCGGCTGTATACGGCTGTTCTGTCCTGCCCCCGGTTCCGGAAATACATACCTGCCGCGCTTCCTTGTTCCGCCGCCGTACTGAATGGCACGAACCGGACAGTGCATGATACAGCTCATGCACATCTGGCACTTTCCTTCTTCCCACACAGGCTTTCTGTCAACAAGTTTAATAAAACCGAATGCACAGTTCTTTTCGCATTCGCCGCACCCCACACACGTACTATCAGCAGAAAATTTCGACGTGCGCGTAGCGAACAGTGAAAAGAGCGGATTTATCACAATCGTTTTAAACGACGCTTCCGGCCCTTCATGCACATCGATTATCTCCCGGCGGGCAAGAATCTCAGACGCAATTTTCGGAAGACGCTGGGTCGCAACGTTTATCTTTTCGCGCATCAATTCCGGCTCGTCGACCTCATACAGCGGAATATAGTTGTTGGGCATTGTAATTGAATAAGCACTTTTGAAAGGAAATACGTGCCGGAGCTCATCCATTGTTTTGCCGGCTTTATCACCGCATGTACAGACGGCATAAGCAAATGCCTTTTTGTCCACATGAACATGAGTCAGAAAATCGATGACGACTGCAGGCGGAGCCCATGCATATACAGGAAATACGACTCCGACTGCCTCACCCGCTCCGACTGTAATATCCGACTCCATGGCATCAAAAACCTCTGGTATAAAAAATGCCGTGTCTTTCGTATATTTTGCAAGCTGCATGGCAACAAACCGGGAATTGCCCGTTCCTGAAAAATAATAAATCATGAGGCGTCTCCTGCATATTCGTCGACAATACTGCACACCGGTTCAAGGTATGACGTACCGAAAATATTCAGATGATTAAGCAGCTGGTACAGATTGTATAAATCCCGCCTGTCTTCGTATCCGGGCTGGAACGGATTCACTTCTTCATACGCTTTGTAAAACGTTTCGGGAAAGCCTCCGAAAAGCTGAGTCATCGCAATATCCGCTTCGCAGCTGCCGCAGTAACAGGCAGGATCGATGAGCCATGCCTTTCCGTCTGAACCGCAGAGGACGTTGCCGCCCCACAAATCGCCGTGCAGGAGAGACGGCTGCACAGGCTCCGCCATGTACGAATCAAGATGATCAAGCAATTTCGTAATTTTTGCAGACATGCTGCTGTCGAAATAACGGGAAGCCCTTTTGAACTGCGGTACGAGCCTGCAGTCACGGAAAAAATCAACCCACGTACTGCGTGCCCTGTTTATCTGTTCTGTCGCACCGATATAATTGTCCTGTGTAAAACCGAATTTTCCGCCGTGTACGAAACCGGAACAGTCTGCCGTATGAAGCGATGCCAGCTCGCGGGCGAACGTTTCCCAGTACGATTCGATTTTGCCGCGCGATTCAACATATACAAGAAGCAGAAACGAATAACCAGCCTTTTCGCCGGGATCAGTTCCTGTACAGAGTATCTTCGGTGTCCCGATTTTTTTTGCAGTGGCAATGGCTGCCAGGCCTGCGGCTTCGGCAGTAAAAAATCCTGCATTTTCCATTGCGTTCGCCTTCATAAAAACATGGACGCCGTTTGAAAGCGTAAGACCGTACGCTTTATTGATATCGCCGCCGGAAAGCCTGTCAGTGCGTACAATCCGCGTATCCGTACCGTATAATCCGGCAAGGGCGCCGGGAAGAGATGTAAAGTGTTTAACTGGTGGAGTGGACATGCATTCAGTATACCCTGTACCCCGAATATCTTTCAAGAATACAAACCGGCAGGAACTGTCTGTTTTCGTATTGACTTAAAACGCTATAGCTAGTATATTCTCACTCGCCTAGACACCAGATATAGTGTTTATACGTCGTTCATATATTTGCACAAGCCATAGCAGCTGCGGTTGGCGCAAAGCTTTGAAGACAACTTTATACAAGTACAAAACTTATTGTATGCAGGGAGGAATATCAATGAAAATCATCAAAAGAAGCGGTGCTGAGGTACCGTTTGACCGTAATAAAATAGCAGTCGCGATTGCAAAAGCAAACAATCAGGCAAAAGAAACGCAGCAGCTTACACAGGCGCAGATTGAGTCGATTGTCGATGATATAGAAATCGAAAGCGCAAAGGAACAGCATGCCCTGAATGTTGAAGAAATTCAGGATCTTGTTGAAAACGGTATACTGGAATGTCACGCGTACGATGTTGCCAAACTGTATATCACGTACCGCTACAAACATGAACTCATGAGAAAGGCGAATACCACAGACGACAGAATCATGAGTCTGCTTGAAGAAAATAATGAAGAAGTCAAACAGGAGAATTCCAACAAGAATCCGACCGTCGTCAGCGTCCAGCGTGACTACATGGCCGGAGAAGTGAGCAAGGACGTTACCCGCAGATTCCTTCTCGATGAAGATATTGAACTGGCACATGAAGAAGGAATTATCCATTTCCATGATGCCGACTATTTTGCGCAGCATATGCACAACTGCGATCTGGTCAACCTTGAAGATATGCTCCAGAACGGGACTGTAATCAGCGGAACAAAAATCGACAGGCCGCATTCATTTTCAACCGCCTGTAATATTGCGACGCAGATTATCGCACAGGTGGCAAGCTGCCAGTACGGCGGCCAGAGCATTTCGCTTACCCATCTTGCTCCATTCGTAGACGTAAGCCGCAAAAAGTTTGAAAAAGAAGTCCGCGAGACGATGGAAGCAACAGGCCTAAAAGTCGATGAAGAGCAGTTCAGCTATATGGTAAACAGCCGTCTTCACGACGAAATCAAACGGGGTGTCCAGACAATTCAGTATCAGGTCATTACGCTCATGACCACAAACGGCCAGGCGCCGTTCGTCACCGTTTTCATGTATCTCAACGAAGCAAAGAATCAGCAGGAAAAATCGGATCTCGCCATGATTATCGAGGAAGTTCTTAAACAGCGGTATCAGGGTGTAAAGAATGAAAAAGGCGCATGGATTACGCCCGCGTTCCCGAAACTGATATACGTGCTTGAACCCGACAATATCGACGAAGGATCGGATTATTATTATCTGACGGAGCTTGCTGCAAAATGCACGTCGCGCCGTCTTGTTCCTGATTATATTTCGGAAAAAAAGATGCTTGAACTGAAAGACGGCAACTGTTATCCGTGCATGGGATGCCGCTCATTCCTTACCGTCTATCATGACGAAAACGGAAAGCCGAAATTCTACGGACGGTTCAACCAGGGTGTCGTTACGCTCAATCTTGTCGATGTCGCATGTTCTTCCGGGGGTGACATGGATAAGTTCTGGAAAATAATGGACGAACGGCTTGCACTCTGTAAACGCGCGCTCATGGTACGCCACAACCGCCTGAAGGGGACTAAAAGCGACGCAGCACCCATCCTCTGGCAGAACGGCGCGATTGCGCGGCTTGCAAAAGGCGAAAAAATCGACAAGCTGCTTTTTAACGGATATTCGACAATCTCCCTCGGTTATGCAGGTCTCTGCGAATGTACGCGCTATATGACAGGTAAACCGCATACCGATCCCGAAGCAACTCCGTTTGCACTGCAGGTCATGCATCACCTTAACGACGCATGCGCAAAATGGCGCGCAGAAGAAAACATTGCATTTTCGCTTTACGGTACGCCGCTCGAAAGCACAACATATAAATTCGCAAAATGCCTCAAAAAGCGTTTCGGCATCATCCCTGAAGTTACCGACAAGAACTACATTACAAACAGCTACCATGTTCATGTCACAGAACCGATTGACGCGTTCAACAAACTCACGTTTGAATCTCAGTTCCAGGAACTTTCCCCGGGAGGTGCAGTGAGTTATGTGGAAGTGCCGAACATGGAAAATAATATTCCGGCGGTAATGGCTCTGCTCAAACACATATACAACAATATAATGTATGCGGAACTCAACACAAAGAGTGACTTCTGCCAGAAATGCGGATACACGGGCGAAATTAAAATCGTCACCGATGATGACGGCAAACTCGTATGGGAATGCCCGAACTGCGGAAACCGCGACCAGAACACAATGAACGTCGCACGCCGTACCTGCGGATACATAGGCACGCAGTACTGGAATCAGGGACGAACTCAGGAAATAAAGGAACGGGTGCTTCATCTATAGTCTTTTATTATAAAAAAAACAGGCACAGCAGACAGTATGGTTTGCACCATCGTTTTGTCTGTGTCCTGTTTTCTCAGTTTCACAAATTTTGCGAATAAGAATGATACATAAAATATGAATTATGGAAATATAAAAAAAACTGATGTTTCAAACGGAGAAGGCGTAAGGGTCTCTCTGTTCGTGTCAGGATGCAGAAATCACTGCAAAGGCTGCTTTAATCAGGAGACATGGAATTTTTCTTTCGGAAAGCCATTTACGCCGGAAACAGAAACAGAACTGCTGCAGGCGCTTGCTCCTGACTATATTGCGGGACTCTCCGTACTCGGCGGTGAACCATTTGAAGAGGAAAATCAGCGCGTACTGCTCCCTTTCCTGCGGAAAGTCCGAGAAACGTATCCGGAAAAGACAATCTGGTGCTACACCGGCTACGTATACGACAAAGACCTGCAGAAAGACGGGCGCAAGCACTGCGAAGCGACAGACGAAATGCTTGCCCTCATCGACGTGCTTGTAGACGGACCGTTCATCGAAGAACAGCGTGATATTTCACTCCAGTTCAGAGGTTCCCGCAACCAGCGGATACTCAGACTGAAGTGACTGTTTCAACCGCCCAGATATGCTTTTTTAACGTCGGGATTTGCGGCAAGTTCAGCACTAGTCCCCTCTGCGAAGATTGAGCCTGTATTCAGCACATATCCCCTTGAGGCAAATTCAAGCGCTACTTTTGCATTCTGTTCCACGACAAGAATAGTCATGTGTTCCTGATCATTGAGCCTCTTGAGCGCACGGAACATCTCGTACATAAGTTTCGGTGCAAGTCCCATACTCGGTTCGTCGAGCATGATAAACTCGCAGTCTGTCATGAGCGCACGGCCTACGGCAAGCATCTGCTGTTCGCCACCTGACAGAAGTTCGCTGCGCTGCTTCCGTCTTTCATACAGACGCGGGAACAAATCATATATGAGATCGTATAATTCCACCGTGCGCGATTCATGAGTCGGGTCTTTGTGACGTCCATACTCTGCCATCTGCAGATTTTCTTCAACCGTAAGATTTCCGAATATGTGACGTCCTTCCGGTACAAGACACATCATTTTTTTCTGAATAAGTGTATGTGGTTCCGTTTTTAGGATGCTTTCTCCTTTAAAAAGAATATCGCCTTCTTTTACAACTGGCGCTTCCGGTTTCGGAAGGCGGGAGAGGCTTAAAAGCGTAGATGTCTTCCCAGCCCCGTTTGCACCTATGAGCGTGACTATTTCGCCTTCATCAACAGTGAACGATATTCCGTGCAGCGCTTCTATATAGCCGTATGCAACTTTGAGATTTTTTACTTCCAACAACATTGCCGTCTCCTGTTAATCAATTTCACCGTTACCAAGGTATGCTTTAATTACTTCCGGATTTTTCTGTATTTCCTCCGGCGTCCCCCGCGCTATTTCCTTACCGAAATTAACAACCTGTATCGTATCGCAGAGCGTCATTATTACTTCCATCTGATGCTCAATCATCCAGATTGTCACTCCGAACTTTTCGTGTATCCACCGGATGTAAGAAATAAGTTCCGCCAGGTCGGAAGTGCTTAAGCCTGCGGCTGGCTCATCAAGCATCAGCAGGTCGGGATTAAGACTCAAAGCACGCGCAATTTCGACGCGCCGCTGCACGCCGTACGGAAGATTTCTGGGGTAATCAAGCGCTTTATCTGCAAGGTTGAATTTTTCAAGCAGCGCCCATGCTTCATCGTGTATTTTCTTTTCTTCCGCCTTGTATTTCTTCGTATGGAAAAAAGGAGCAAGGACTCCGTAACAGAGCCTGTACTGCTGCGAAATACAGATATTATCGAGCACGGTCATATCACTCCACAAACGAATGTTCTGGAATGTGCGGCCTATCTGCATTGAAGCAATGACATGAGGCTTGAGCCCGCTGATGCGCTTTCCCTTGAAAAATATATCTCCCTCTGTCGGAACGTAAAAACCGCTGACGAGATTGAACACTGTTGTCTTTCCTGCACCGTTCGGTCCAATGAGCCCCGCAATCTCACCTTTCTTCAAATCAACATTTATATCGGTAAGTGCCTGAAGTCCGCCGAAGCGCTGAGTAAGGTGTTTTACTTCGAGAAAAGGTGTATCGCTCATGACCGGCCTCCTTTTCCTTCACCGGCAGAATGCCGTACAAGATCCGGATTGACGGAAAATAATTTTTTGAGTTTAGGAAATACATCAGGGAGTTCCCGCTGCCCCATTATTCCCTCCGGTCTGAACTGCATGATTAGTATGAGCATGAGCGGAATAATGACCCATTTCAAAATCTGTGCAGGACGCAGAAGCTCAAGCATGATGGTGAATATGAATGCAGACAGGACGGAACCGCTTAACGATCCCATGCCGCCGAGGTATACCATGACGAGGGATTCTGTAGATTTCATAATGCCGAACGATGCGGGATTAATGAATCCGAGCATATGCGCAAACAGACCGCCTGCAATTCCTGCAAGCCCTGACGAAAACGTGAATGCGATGAGTTTCATCTTGTTCGTGTTTACGCTCATTATCTCGGCTGAAATTTCATCATAGCGGACCGCGCTTATCCCTTTCCCGAGCGTTGAAGTCATAAGCCGGTGTATTGCGAGAATTGCAAACGCGGCAAATATCATTCCCCAGATAAGTATCCACGGAAGGTCTATTACATCGCTCATGCGGCTCAATGCCGATTTCATGCCCATAAGTCCGCGGCTTTCTCCCGCAACTTTAATATTGTTAAGGGATGTCGTAATAATAAAATTCATTGCAATCGTAATGATTGCCAGATAATCGTCTCTGGTTTTAAATGACGGGATAGCAACAAGAAGGCTTACGACCATTGACGCAAGTCCTCCGATGATGATGACCAGCGGAAACAGGAATATGGCCGATTCGGGCGGAAGGAGCGCTTTTCCTGTAATGCTGTTTCCCGGACAGAAAAGAATCAGGGACAGCATGGAGGAAACGTATGCCCCGACTGCCATAAATCCGCCGTGTCCGCAGGAAAACTCACCCATATATCCGTTTACGACATTAAGGCTTGCCGACATGATGACATTGATGCAGATAGTCATAAGGATCGTCTGATAATAATTATTAAGAATATCGAGTTGTGCCAGTATAACAATGACAACCATAAAGGCAGCCGATATGCCGGGAACAAGGAATTTTTTGCTTTTATCTGTCATAGCTGTCTCCTGCTAGATTTTTGTACTTCTTGCAACGCCGAAAAATCCTGTCGGTTTGAATGTAAGAATAACAAGCAGGATAACAAACGAAATAAGATCTTTATAACTTGACGGAAGGAACGCCGTTACAAGGATTTCAATGATGCCAAGCATGAATCCGCCCAGGAACGCGCCGCGTATATCACCGATACCTCCGACGACCGCGGCAATAAACGCCTTCCATCCGATTATCATACCCATATACGGATCCATGACAGGATACGACATGCCGAATAAAATTCCGGCTATTGCCGCAAGTGCTGAACCGAGTGCAAACGTAAATGTTATAACGGTGTTTACCGGAATGCCCATAAGCGGAATGGCAAATTTATCATACGAAATCGCGCGCATCGACATGCCGAGTGTTGTCTTTTGGACAATAAACTGCAGTATTGCAAAAACGACAAACGCGCTGATAATAACAAGCAGTTTCAGATTCGTAACCGTAACAGGTCCGACTTTCCATATTATTTTCGGTAAGATATCAGGGAAACGACGTGAACTCGCACCGAGAAGCGCAAGGTTTCCATTCTCAAGAATAAAGCCGATCATAAGCGCTGTTATGACGACGTAAAGTCTGTTTGCGCCTTTTTCACGCAGCGGCCGGTATGCAACACGTTCGATTCCCACACCGAGCAGTGCCGTAAGCGCCATTGTGACGACAAGCGTAATGACAAAAAGAGGAATACCCGTAATACCCGCAAAGTGAGCGGTAATTCCTGCAATGACAAAAAAAGCAAAATAGCATGAGGCCATAAAGATATCGCCGTGTGCAAAATTAATAAGACGCAGAACGCCGTACACGAGACAATATCCCAATGCAATCATAGAGTAGAAGCTGCCCCATTGGAGGGCATTAAACACATTCTGAACAAGGTATGACAGCATGATTACTCCTTAGGAAAACAAAATAAAATCAGCAGCCCCGCCTCAATCAGCGGGGTATGCTGTTCTCCGTCAGTTCCAGTTTCAGAGAACTACGGCTGGAGGCTCTTAACAAATGTAAAGTCGCCGTTATCAGCAATTTTTACAACAACAGCGTCTTTGACAGGATCCCCCTCAGGTGTAAATGTCATCTGTCCGGTAACACCGTCATAATTTTTAATCTTTCCCATAGCATCTTTTATGGCAGTGCGGTCCTTTTTAAGATTTCCGGTAAGCCCCGCATCCTGAATGGCTTTAAGGACTATATTTACAGCATCATACGTGAGGGCACCGACATCGTCCGGTGTATATCCGTATGCAGCCTTATATTTGTCGATAAATGCCTTTGTCTTGCCGACTGCACCTGCGGCAGCGTAGTGTGTCGTAAAATAGTCTCCGATAACTGCACCTTTACTCAGTTTTACAAGATCAGCGGAACCCCATGAATCCGATCCCATGACAGGTTTTGTCCATCCCAAATCTTTTGCCTGAGTTGTTATAAGCGCGACGTGGTTGTAGTAGTCAGGCAGATACAGGAAATCGGCGTTGGAGTCTACGACTTTCGTAAGCTGAACGGAAAAATCCTGGTCTTTCTGTCCGAAGCTTTCAAATACAACGACTTTGCCGCCCTGTGTTCCTTCCCATGCTTTTCTGAAAAGTTCTGCAAGCGTTTTTGAGTAATCGTCCTCAAGGTTATAAAGGATTGCAACCTTCGTACCTTTAAACTGTTCCTTTGCGAATTTCGCTGCGACAGGAGCCTGGAACGGATCAAGGAAACACGCGCGGAACACATACGGTCTGTCTTTTGTGACGGCAGGGTTTGTCGCCCAGGGAGAAATCATCGGAGTTTTCTCATCATTATAAACCTGGCCTGCAGGAATGGCGCGTCCGGAACCGTCAGGTCCGATACATGCAAGAACCTTATCCTGATCGATAAGTTTATATGCGGCCTGAATCGCAGAATCAGCTTTCAGCTCATTGTCGACATAAATAAATTCAAGCTGGTATTTTTTGCCTTTTACTTCAAGGCCGCCCTGCGAATTTATTTCATTCTTGATGAGTTCGCCGGAAAATTTGGATCCCTCACCGACTTTGGGAGAATCCCCTGTCAGAGGGATATTGAATCCGATTTTAATTGTCTGATTGTTCTTAGCTCCCGTAAGGAAGCCGGAAATAACTGCTACTGCCAGAACGGCGATCCCGATTTTTGCTGGTGTTTTCATAAGACGCTCCTCTTTTTGCCGGGGAGTGCCAACGCTCCCCGCGGATGCTGTGGAATTAAATCCACAGTTGCGGCAACAGCGTTGTTGCTTATATCTTGTAGTCTAGGAAATTAAAAAATAAAAATCAAGTATCTCATACCCGTTTTTCAAAACTATTAATATCTTTTTTACTATTGACAAACAAATATCAATATGGTAACGGACGTACTTCTATCTCCGCGGCCGCAAACGAATCACGTATTTTCTGCACAAAGAGCAGCGCTTTGGGATTGTCACCGTGCACGCATATCGTGTCTGCCTGCACAGTAATTTCCCTGCCAGAGGCTGTTCTTACAATGCCCTCTTTCACCATTCGTACGGCACGCTTAATAACTTCCGATTCATCAGTTATAACTGCACCGGGTTTTGACCGGGGAACCAGTGCGCCGTCGTCTGTATACGCGCGGTCGGCGAATACTTCGCATGCATACCTGCTGCCGGACCGTTCCGCTGCAGCCTGCATTCTGCTGCCGGCGAGCACTACAAGTATGAGCCGTTTATCGACAGATGCGACGCCGCGGCAGACGGCTTCGGCAAGAACGTCGTCCGCCGCCGCCATATTGTACAGCGCACCGTGCGGTTTTACGTGATGAAGTTCCGCGCCTGCCGCATGGGCAAAAGCCGCCAGGGCACCGGTCTGGTACACGATATATGCTTCTGCTTCCTCCGGTGTAATTTTCATGACCCGGCGCCCGAATCCCATAAGATCAGGCAGCCCCGGATGTGCTCCGGGCGACACGCCGTTCTTTACAGCCTCCCTCATTGTTTCCGCCATAACGAGTGGGTCGCCTGCATGAAAACCGCATGCAATATTGGCCGACGTGATGTACGGAAGTATGTCTGAGTCCATGCCGATTGTGTAAGCGCCGAAACTTTCCCCCAGGTCGCAGTTCAAATCAATCTGATTCATCAGTTCCTCCGTGACAGTTATGAAATAAGATCCGCATCAGGTATATCGGTAATGAACATATGCCCCGGGGAATGGGTGATGCAGAATGATGGTTTTGAATTCATGACAACTGACTGGGGCGTTACGCCGCAGCACCAGAAGACAGGAACTTCCCCGCCTTTTACAGTTACAGCATCTCCGAAATCAGGATGCACAATATCTTTAATGCCTATGACGGACGGATCCCCAATATGGATCGGCGATCCGTGTACGCGGGGCATTGCCGCCGTAACAGTCACCGCTTTTACTATCTGATTATACGGAATGGGACGCATGCTTACGACCATCTTTCCGCTGAACACACCGGCCGGAACAGTGTCGATATCAGTCACGTACATCGGAACGTTGCATCCTTCGGAAATATTGCGTACGTCTATTCCCGCTCCAATAAGCAGCGACTCGAATGAGAAACTGCACCCTATGATAAAACTCACAAGATCATCACGCCAGAACTGTACGACATCGGGATACTCTCCCCTGAGTATGCCGTTTTCCCATACGCGGTATAGGGGAATGTCAGTCGCTATGTCAGCACCCGATGCGCTTGTTTCCGGCAGTCTGCTTCCTGTATCCAGGACTTCAAGCAGCGGACATGATTTCGGGTTCCGCTGTGCAAACAGTAAAAAGTCGTACGCATATTCCCGAGGCAGCACGCATAAATTCGCCTGTGCATATCCGCTGCACATGCCCGATGTCTGCGAAGAAATCTTTCCCGCACGAATAAGCGTGCGTACTTCTGCCGGCATTGAGTCAGCATATTTATTTTTGTTGAGTAATTTTCTGTCCATAATCGGCCTCCTGCATCATAAATCGATAACAACCTCGTCGAGCATTGCAAGCAGGAGCTCCTGTTCTTTCAGAGCGGCATCTGCTTCTTCGTATGTGACAAAGGAGAATTTTACTTTTGTCCCGGGAACGGCCTGCGCAATGTGCGGCATATCGGCTGCTGTTACGACTGCAATTTTCGCATACCCTCCGGTAGTCTGCCTGTCAGCAGCCATGATGACAGGATTACCCGAAGACGTAATCTGAACGGAACCGCAGGGGACTGCGTCTGAAATTATATCGGAGCCGCCTCTGCACTGAATCTGCGGGCCGCTGAGCCTGCAGCCCATGCGGTCGGAATCAGCCGTAATGGTAAACACGGAAGAAGAAAACGTCTTTACCGCATCTTCCGGAAAATTACGTATCTGGGGACCGGGCAGCACGCGCAGCACCACAGGGCTGTCTGAAATACTCCTGACTGTACTGAGTTTCTTCAGTATTGCAGCCGGTGAATACAACGCCTCCCCCTGTATGCGGCGGAGTTTCAGAGCGTCCGCATACGGCCTTGCTTCATATAACCCGGATACACGCCCTATCGCAAGTTCATCTCCCCCTTTCAGGTTACGGCCGAAGAATCCGCCGAGCCCGCATTTGCTGTTCGTCGAACTGCTGCCCAGTATTAGGGGTACCAAAATGCCGCCGGTAAACGCGATATAGCTGCGGAGCCCCGCTGAAACAAATCCTGTCTGCAGCATGCTTCCCGCTTCCGCGTGTATACGCGCATACATCGGTACATGTTTTGAATCGAGCGTTGCGGCAACAGTGGCTCCCGTTATGACAAAATCGGCAGACAGCGTAAACTGCAGTTCCGGCCCCGACAGCGTCGTTTCAAGCACGGCCGTACCGGGCGGATTCCCTGCAATACTGTTCGCGGCTGCATACGAAATCTTGTCCATAGCTCCCGAAACGCCGACGCCGTCTTTCTGATATCCGGTACGCCCGCAGTCCTGTACGGTCGTCATCATCCCGCCGGAAATCACTTTAATTCCCGACTGCACGACTCTCGGTTTCTGCAGATATGCAGGAGGAGAAACACTTTCCGGCTGCGATGCTTCTTCCTGACTGTACCGCAGAAACTCGTCTTCCGTAACCGGTTTGAACTGTATCCTGTCTCCCGCTTTAAACAGGATTTGCGGGCTGCGTTCAGGATCAAACACTTTTACCGGCGTCCGGCCGATTATCTGCCAGCCTCCTGGTGAATCAACGGGATAGATTCCCGTCTGCTCTCCGCCGATTGCAACACTGCCTGCAGGAATTTTTGTGCGGGGTGTCTTCAGTCGCGGGGTATGAAGCCGCTTATCCAATCCGCCGAGATATGCAAATCCCGGCAGAAAACCGAGCATGTAAATAAGATACGGCTGTGCACAGTGAAGGGATATTATCTGCTCTTCCGTCAAATGCGTATAATTTGAAACATTCTCCATGTCAGGCGCAAAATCGCCCTCGTAGCAGACTGGAATTACATGAGTTTCCGCCGTATCATCTGAATCATTACTTCCGCACTTTTCCGCTGCCTGAGAAATGACAGCCGTAATACTTTTCCGGGACAGGACGAGCGGGTTAAAGTAGACCGTAACGGAACAGTACGCAGGGACAATCTCTATAAGTCCTGACTGGCATTCCTGAGTCCGGGCAAGTTCCCTGCAGAAAATGCGTATTCTGCTGTTGACTGCCTCGTCTATACAGTTCCCGAACTGCAGTAAAAAAGCGTCCTGTCCCGATTCAATAATTTCGAAAAGCTGCCGGTTCATAAAACCCCTTTTCAAGCGTCGCCTTGAACCATGTATCAGATGAATAATTCAGTGCATACTCGACACAGGTCCTCATCAGGGAAACAATTTCCTTCTCTATTTCCACGCTGAATCCGTCGATGGCAGGAAGAAGAGAACCTGTCATATCAACCATTCCGCTCAGGCAGCATTGCCTTAAAACAGTTTCTTCCGTTTCCGCATCATGCATTATCGATATATCTTTGCGTATATAGGCAAGTGCTGCAATTACGGCATACACACCCCAGTCGGAAACTGTCGCAGTAACAAGATAGTCGGCCCGCGTACAGGACGTTATGCCCGTATTGCATCCGCATTCGCAGCTGGAATACGCTCCGCGCCCGCCTGTATACGGAATAAACTGACGTATATGCGTTTCAATCGTCCCCATTCCTATCTCGTTGCCCAGATCACCCACAGCAAAGGTGGGAACCCCAAGCTGCTGCATGCCGGTAAAGAGATTATCCTGTTTAGCTTCAATCTCTGTCATGTTTACGCCGACAGCGTTATGATATTCGCCGTTTATATTTGCCCCAGCTGTTTCCGTCGAAAACACGGCCGCGGGTTTCGGGCCGGCAAGCAATCGGGCAATCATTTTTTCGGCCTCATTTTTATCGACAGAAATTGTTGTATAAGCGAACGACAGCGGCAGACGGCGCGCAGTCTCGATATCATCATAGACATGAAGTCCCAGCAGCGGTGCGCAGGTGAGCACGGCAGGTACATTTTTTTCGGGAATGACGATAACGGGGGTGATGCCGAACGCACGGATCAATGCGCGCACGAAGAGCAGCGCTCCTGTTATGCCGTCAGTCTCAGGCTGGAGATGCGGCCGCAGGACAAATCCTGTCATGACGTAGACAAGCGTATCCGAAGTCTTTCCGTCTATAACCTCGTACAGTTTTTTTGCAGTATGCATCGCCACAGGACCGCCTGCAAAATTCCGCGAAGCAGGATACAATACACGGCACACTCCGTATCCGCGCGGATCAAGATTCATAATCTGGTCAAGATTTTCACCGACATTATATTCCGCAAGTTCCCGTTCCGTCATACGGCACCTCTACAGAATATCAGGCGTAAAACCTGTCTCGGCAATAAAATCGTCGACAGCCGCTTTTTCAAGTTTATGCAGCAGCTCAGGAGCCTTTCCTCCGACGCTTTTTCCGTCAATTTCGCAGACAGGCACGCCGAGGGTACCCGCACTTGTAATGATTACTTCGTCGGCAGAAAAGACGTCATCAAGCGTAAACTCTTTCTCACTGTACGGAATTCCAAGCCGGCTGCATATTTCAAGATAATGACGCCGTGTCGTGCCGGGAAGAATCAGATTATCAAGCGGAGGCGTGCAGAATACACCATCCTTCAGAATGTGGACATTGCTGTGCGCACATTCGGTAACGCGCTTTCCCCGGTGAAAGATAACTTCATTGCAGCCGGCTTCTTTTGCCCGCTGAGAGGCGATAACACTCGGAAGAAGATTGAGCGTCTTGATATCGCAGTGAAGAAAACGCGTGTCTTCAACAGTGATTACTTTATACGGCCTGCGTAAATCGGTGAGGGACGACTCAACAATGTACATTAATAAATTCGGTTTGCAGGCGGGGAAAGCGTGATTGCGCATTGACGTTCCCCGCGAACACTGCCAGTATACAAAAACGACGCCGCTTGAATCCATAAGATCGATGCACTTCTGCAGTTCTGCGCGAAGTTCTGTTTTTGAAAGTGAAAAAGGAATCTCTACGGCTTTGAGGCTGTTGTAAAAACGGTCGATATGAAAGTCAGGTTCGAATATTATGCGGTTTGCAGCATATGTTGCATCGTATACACCGTCCCCGAAATACATTGCACGATCCATCATTGGAACAGTCATGTCTTCAATAAGACCGGTCTTTCCGTTGTAGTAACCAACATTCTTCATAAAATAAGTGCCTCCAGACACAAACGATATTTTTTCCCGGAGGCGTCAATACCGCCCGCCTCCGGACAGCATTGTCAATCTTTGAGTACATTAAGAAGTAATATGAAAAAAGTCAAGTCTGATAATACTATTGACACATCACGTTTTTATTGATTTACACGAGATGCATACAACCTGTTGCAGCTGCAGGTGTGTTGACTAAAAGCCCGGATGTACTATAATGATTTCCATGGATATACAATCACTTTCGACAGCAATGTCACAGAGCAATGTTCAGCAGCAGGCTTCCGTTTCACTGCTTAAATCATCAATTGACATGGCTAAACAGTCCGGAGCGGATATGGTAAAACTCATCGCATCTGGTTCAACCCAGAACAACACGATGAATCCCGAAGGGGTTGGTACAAAAATAGATTTGTTTGCCTGAACTATTTCCGCAGCAAATCAGTTTTTGTAAAAGGCTGCCCCGCAGAAGGGCAGTTTTTTATTTTAACAGCGTAAAGTGACTTTTTTCAGAGACAAGCAGTCCCTCCTTCTGCATCTTCCCAAGTTCATGCGACATGGCACTGCGGTCGATATTCAGATAATCAGCAAGCTGCTGCCGGTCAAAGGGAATGATAAAATCGTTCGATCCCTGTTTTCTCGACTGGAATAATAAATACGAATATAACCTCTCGCGTATTCTTTTCGGAGACGTATGCAGGATGCGCCACGACAGGTTAAGATTTTTCTGCGCTGAAATTGTGAACAGATTCATGATAAGCTTATTATGAAACGGACACATAGTCGGACACAGCTGCATCATGCGCTGCACGTTCAGGAACAGGACGTCTGTCGCTTCGGCGGCGGTTACATTCACCATAAGCGGCTCTCCGGGAATGCACGCATATGTCTCGGCAAAAAGCTGCCCGTCCGTCGAATGCGCAAGTATGCTCTTTTTCCCGTCAAAATCGTACGACTCTATGTTTACGCTTCCGGAAAGCACAAGTCCCATCGACTGTACAGTATCTCCTGAATAGTAAATGCCTGCTCCCCTGTCAAAATGTTTTTGAACAGCTCCCATGCAGTCAAGCATCTTTTCTATTTCATCTTCACGTATGCCGCGGAAAAGTTGTGTCCGTGTTAAAAAAGGCAGATCCATATAATTCATCCTCTGTGTTGTTTTAACAACATATCCGTTGTATAAAACATAGTATATTTGCCCTGTACAGTCAAGAAAACGACAGTACTTCCAGAAAGATTCATCACGGAGGTAAACATGATGAAAAGACAAATTATTCATATCGACAGAGAAAAATGCAGCGGCTGCGGATTATGTGCGGAAGCCTGCCATGAAGGCGCTATCGGTATGGTGGACGGAAAGGCCGAGCTTCTCCGCGATGACTACTGCGACGGCATGGGCGACTGCCTTCCTGCATGTCCTGCAGGTGCAATCACTTTTGAAGAACGGGAAGCTGCTGCGTATGACAAAAACGCCGCAGATGAACATAAGACCCGGAAAATAACGGGAATGCTGCATAACGCTGACAATGACAAACCGCTGCCGTGCGGATGTCCGGGAACTAATGTGAAAATGTTCAACAGGAACACGGATTCAGACAACTCATGCTGTACAGCTCCGGCCCCCGTATCAGGAACAGGAGATGAATCTCAGCTGCGGCAGTGGCCTGTCCAGATAAAACTCGCTCCTGTCAATGCGCCCTATTTTAATAATGCATACCTGCTGATTGCAGCAGACTGTACAGCATACGCATACGGAAACTTCCACAAGGATTTCATCAAAGGCAGCGTGACGCTTATCGGCTGCCCAAAACTTGACGCTGTCGATTATACAGAAAAGCTTACAGCCATCCTCAGCGGAAACAGCATCAAAAGCCTCACGGTCGTGCGTATGGAAGTTCCGTGCTGCGGTGGTATTGAACATGCCGCCGTTACAGCTCTCAAAAACAGCGGAAAGTTCATTCCCTGGCAGGTTGTGACCATTTCCACAGACGGAAATATTCTGGAAGTGTAATACAATACTAGTAAGCAGAATTTCAGGCAGTTCGTATCAATAACATAGGAGGTTACATAATGGGAAATGAAATGTTCTGTTTCCAGTGTGAACAGACAGCAGGCAGCACAGCCTGTACGGGAAAAGCGGGAGTCTGCGGAAAAAGCGCAGCTGTCGCAAAACTTCAGGATGAACTTACAGGCGCACTCATAGGGCTTGCGCGCGCTGCTGAAAACGGTGTAAAAACGGAACGTACAACCCGTCTTATTCTTGAAGGGCTTTTTACAACAATTACGAACGTAAACTTTAACGAGGATACGCTCCTTGCGCTTATTGCAGATGTTAATAAAGAGAAAAATGCCGTATCCCCGTCGTGTGCTTCATGCGGCAGTACTGATAATTTCGACATGAACACTATCTGGAATGCGGAAAAAAATGTGCGCTCGCTCAAATCGCTCATTCTGCTCGGCATCAGAGGAACAGCGGCTTACGCATATCATGCACTCATGCTCGGTTACCAGAGTGATGAAGTAAATAATTTTTTCTACAAAGCGCTCTCTGTCCTTGCCGAACCATGGGGAACGGATAAACTGCTGCCCGTCGTGCTTGAGACAGGCAAAGTAAATTTCACATGCATGGAACTACTCGACAAAGCGAATACAACTGCATTCGGGACGCCGGTACCGGTAGAAGTTCCGCTGACTGTTGAAAAAGGACCTTTCATCGTCATATCAGGTCATGACCTGAAGGATTTGAAACTTCTTCTGGAACAGACAAAGAATAAAGGTATTAATATCTATACGCACGGTGAAATGCTTCCGGCACACGGTTATCCAGAACTTAAAAAATACCCGCACCTCAAAGGCAATTTCGGTACCGCGTGGCAGAACCAGCAGAAAGAATTCGACGGGCTTCCCGCTCCTGTTCTGTTCACGACAAACTGTCTCATGCCGCCGAAAGACAGCTACAAGGACAGGATATTCACGACAGAAGTTGTATCATACCCCGGACTTGTCCACATAGGCGGAAATAAGGACTTTACTCCCGTTATTGAAAAAGCTCTCGAGCTCGGAGGATATGCAGAGGACAAGGTATGGACGGGTATTAACGGCGGAAAGACGGTAATGACGGGATTTGGACACGGGACCGTTCTGGGCGTTGCAGACAAAGTAATAGACGCGGTAAAGGCCGGAAAAATCAGCCACTTTTTCCTCGTCGGCGGATGCGACGGGGCGCGTCCCGGACGCAACTACTATACTGATTTTGTTAAGCTGACTCCGCCTGATACAATCGTACTGACTCTCGCATGCGGCAAATTCCGCTTCAACGATTTAAACCTCGGAACTATTGAAGGCCTTCCCCGCATTATGGACATGGGACAATGCAACGACGCATACAGCGCAATCAAAGTTGCGCTTGCGCTTGCAGGCGCTTTCAACTGCGGTGTTAATGAATTACCGCTTTCAATGGTACTCTCATGGTATGAACAAAAAGCAGTGTGCATTCTGCTCACCCTGCTCTACCTGGGGATTCATAACATCAGGCTCGGGCCGACGCTTCCTGCGTTTATTTCTCAGGATGTCCTGAATCTTCTTGTGGAAAAGTTTCACATCGCACCTGTAACAACACCCGAAGCAGATATGAAAGCACTGCTGCAAAAGTAAACATTCATCATGAAAAATCCGGGCATTTCTACGTTGATTTGCCCGGATTTCATAGTATGGAAAAAATAATGCGCTCTGCGGACAGATTGCAGATTCAGGCCTTTCTCCTGAGCTTCATGAACAATCAGTTTACGGCAAGATTTTTTCCGTTGAGTACGGCCTGCTGCAGGCACTTTCCCTTATACACAAGTTTCAATGAAAAGAACGGTACCTGCTGCCTGAGAAGGGCGAGAAATATTTCATCGCCCTTCCAATGAGGCAGGTTGTTCATTTCATCAATACGCACCCACTCGAGATCACCTTCATCGCATATCCATTCCGAGCCGGTAAATGAACCGGCATGGAAGAGATGCATGTATTCTCCTTCGTAGGTGTCAGACACAAACGTTATTATTCCGCGGTAGCTGCAGCCGGTAAGCGTTAGTCCTGTTTCTTCCTTCACTTCCCTCATGACACAGTCTTCCGGACTTTCACCTTCTTCGCAGTGCCCTCCTATTCCTATCCACTTGTCCTTATTCAAATCATTTTCCCGCTTCGTGCGGTGCAGCAGAAGATATGAATCGTTTTTTTCTATATAGCAAAGTGTTGTATTCTGCATATTATTAATCTGCTTTTCTCTGAAAAACAGGTATGACGTCGATCGGTGTTTCGCATTCTATTGTCTGCCCGCCGGAGAACGACTTTCCGTCGCCCAGCCGTTTCCACGTGCCGGCCGGCAGGTACACGCTGCGTGATTTGCAGTCCTCCGAAAGGACAGGAGCCACAAGGTATTCGGAGCCGAACATATACTGATCGCTGAGCTGCCAGCATTTTTCATCGCCGGGAAATTCATAAAACATCGCACGCATGACAGGTGCACCCGTATCATGTGCTTCCGCCATAAGGCTCTTTATATATGGTCTGAGCGACAGACGTAAATCAAGATACTTTTTCATGATTTCAAAAGCTTCTTCTCCGTAGCTCCACAACTCATTCGGCTGACCGGTAAAAAGGAATCCGCCGCCCCAGTCTGTATCTTTTGCAAGAGGTTCAATATCGTGCGGATCGCGGTCTCCGTGCATGCGCAGTACCGGACAGAATACTGCGAACTGGAACCAGCGCAGCAGCAGCTGAACGAATTTCGGATCATGCACATTACCGTTCATAAATCCGCCTATATCAGTCGTCCACCAGGGCATGCCCGCAATGCCGGCGTTAATTCCCGCCGCAATCTGATTGCGAAATGATTCAAACGTGCTGGGAATGTCTCCCGACCACAACAGCACGCCGTACTTCTGGCTGCCCGCCCACCCGCTGCGCACAAGATTGACAACATCCTTCTGCCCTTCTGCTTTCTGCCCGTCGTAGAACGCTTCCGCATACATCCGCGGATAAATATTGCTCACCTTGAGCGCCGGCCCGAGATAGTAGCGGTAGTTGGAATAATCATAAACGTTGTAATCAGGTTCCGCGTTGTCAAGCCAGAACATGTCGATGCCGTATTTATAATAATTTTCCCTGCACACGCTCCAGATGAACTTTCGTGCCTCAGGATTCAAAGCATCCATCGTCAGACAATCACCCATAAAATCGTATGTCTGATTCGTACCGTGTTCGGTACGCACAAGAAGTCCCCTGTCCTGCATCGCATTGAAATTCACGCTCTTTTTATCCACTGTCGGCCAAACCGAAACAACGACTTTCGTTCCCATTGCATGCAGTTCATCAACCATCGCCTTCGGATCCGGCCAGTATGTTTTATCAAAGCACCAGTCACCCTGACGGGTCCAGTGAAAGAAGTCTATGACAATAACGTCCAGCGGAATTCCAAGCTCCCTGTATCTGCGTGCGACATCGAGCACTTCCTGCTGCGTACGGTAGCGGAGTTTGCACTGCCAGAGTCCAAGCAGATAGTCAGGCATAACCGGAGTCCGGCCGGCGACTGCCGTATAACTATTAATAATTTCCGCAGGCGTATCTTCTGCCGTAATCCAGTAATCCATCTGAACAGTAGCTTCTGCCTGCCACTCGGTATAATTCTTTCCGAATACAACTTTTCCCACAGCAGGAATATTCCAGAGAAAACCGTATCCGAGGTTCGATAATGCGAACGGAATGGAAACCTGCGAATTGCGCTGTGCCAGTTCAAGCACGCAGCCTTTCATATCCATATATTTCTGCTGGTACTGCCCCATTCCGAATATGCGTTCACCGTCGTTTCCCTCAAAACGCACAGTCAGTTTATAATCTCCGCCCGTAATGGCATCCCACTGCCGGGCCGGTATCTTAAGGCAGCGGCCTTCCCTGTTGTCCATATTGTCATAGTTACGGTGTGATTCGCGGAGAATAAGCTTATCGTCCCTGTAGAAACTGAGGACGCCGGCATTATTAATTTCGGCGCGGATTTTTCCATTCCTGATTGAGGCATGATCTTTTTCTATGACAGCTTCGGCAGAGGGAGTATCGACTTTCATCAGAGCCCAGTCATTCCCGTCAAAACTCTGCTGCTTAGCAGCCCGCACACGCAGTGCATCTTTCCCCCACGCTTCAATCTGAATGATTTCATCCTGTTTCCTGCCTGTAAGACAGGATCTTTCTGCTTTATAAAACATATATCCCCCTAATCGTATAATTATATGACGGATTACTATCCTCACTGTTTATTATTTCTTTCCTGATATATAAGATAATAAGCCTGTTGAATAGTCCGTATAGTTATCAGCATATCGTTGTTGTTCACACCGTCGAATATGTGTGTTAACTTTTCATGATATTTTTCGACGTAGTCGGCATAATACTGATCTCCCTGTTTTGTCAGCCTGACATACATATAACGCTTGTTGTCCATAGAATATTTTATTGCCAGCTGTTTTTCAGAAAGTTCATGAACATATTCAGCCGCTGTCCCCTTTGAAAGGTCAAGTCTCATTGCGATGTCGATAATCCGTACATTTTCCTGCACCTGGCTCAACGAATGAACCGCATTGATGACATGCAGATGATGGGGAGACAGCCCTCTCGGCAACGGAGGTATCGTTTCGACAATTTTTTTTGCAGCATAACAAGCATCGTAAAACGACTTTATAAGTTTTTTATCCATAAGAACCAATCCTTTCCGTTTTTTAAATTCTACAGATACTCTTTGGCAAAAGTCAAGTACCCGGGCAATTGACAAATTGGTAGCATGCTACTATTATTCGTCGCATGCTACCAATTGACAATAATAAGCCTCTGGGTTATAAGATCAAGCTGATAAATGAAATGCTCATAAATTCGATTGATACAGAATTAAAGCCGTCAGGACTTACGTTTTCACAAATAAATCTGCTTTCATATCTCGAAGACGAATGCAAAGGACAGTCTGTCAATCTTAAATCAATAGAAAATTATTTTCAACTTACGCACCCGACTGTCATCGGCATCGTAAGCCGTCTTGAAGAAAAAGGATTCGTTACAACAAAGGCAGACCCGGATGATAAACGCTGTACACTGGTCACTGCATCAATTGATGCTTCAAAAACATGGAAAATGGTAAAAAAGCACCGGCAGAAAATGGATTCAATACTGGAGAAGAATATGTCCGAAAAAGAAAAAAAAATGATGCATGCCCTTCTGGATAAAGTGCTCGAAAATATCGCTTCAGAAGAAGTGCTGGAGAATAAATAATTATGATACAAAACATTGCTCTTTTTGAAAGTGAACCTGTTCCGAAGTCTGTATTAAAGCTTGCAGTTCCGACTGTTGTCAGCATGATGGTTACTGTCCTGTATAATATGGTTGACACGTTTTTTGTCGGCCAGATCGGCGATCCGAATCAGGTTGCTGCAGTCTCCATTGCGACGCCTGTTTTTCTTCTGCTTATGGCAGCAGGAAACATGTTCGGCATAGGAGGATCCACATTTCTTTCCCGCGCACTTGGAGAAAAAGATTACAGCAAAGCACATCAGATCAGCTCGTTCTGTTTATACGGCGGCATTGCAGCAGGTTTAACAGGCTGTGTAATATTCTTGCTCTTTGCAACTCCGATCCTGAAAGCTTCAGGTGCAAGCGATAATACGCTTGGTTTTGCGAGTACCTACCTTAAATATATTGCATGGGGCGCACCTGCCGTCGTCCTCTCCAGCGCGTTCAGCAATCTCGTCCGCGGAGAAGGCGCCGCAAAAGTTTCAATGAACGGTATGATGACAGGAACAATCGCAAATATCATTCTCGATCCGATTTTTATTCTTTCCGGTTTTTCTTTCGGGGCAGTACATATTCCGCTTCTTGGCATGGGAGTCGGCGGAGCTGCTATTGCGACCGTACTTGGAAACATTCTTACGGTGTCATACTATCTTATCTATATTCTGAGAGGCAAATCGCAGCTCTCCCTGCGCCCCTCGGATTTTATGATCCGCGGAGGAATACTGACAGGTGTCGCAGCTATAGGCATCCCGGCATCCCTTAATAATATTCTTATGAGTACGAGCAATATCATACTTAACAAATTTCTTGCTTCATACGGAGACATTGCAATTGCATCAATGGGAATCGCAATGAAAGCGAATATGCTCGTCGTATTCGTACAGCTCGGTCTTGCAATGGGAAGCCAGCCTCTTATAGGATACAACTACGGTTCAAAAAATTTTACGCGGATGAAATCGGTAATGAAATTCACTATGATAAGCAACGTCATTTCCGGCACGATCCTTATGATTTTGTACCTGCTTTTTACGCACCAGATTATCGGTATATTCATCAGCAGCAGTGAAGTAATCTCCCAGGGCGTTCCTATGCTCCGTGCGCTTATGCTTTCTGTCCCTCTGCTCGGCATCATGTTTGTTTTTGAGTTTACATTTCAGGCACTCGGAAAAGCAGTGCCGACGCTTGTTCTTTCAATCAGCCGGCAGGGATTTATCTTCATTCCAATGCTGCTTATAGGTCGTGCGGTGGCAGGATTGAACGGAATTATTTTTGCACAGCCTGTTGCAGATATAATTGCGGTGTTCATTTCACTTGGTATGTTTCTCAGAATCAGCAAAGAATTCAGGAAATAGCATCACTTGTCCTGAGACAGCACATGCACTATACTCATTTTTATGAATACAGCTGTGTTTTCCCAGTTCATGAAGATTTTTTTCACTTTTATTATTCTCCTCGACCCGCTTGGCAATACCCCGCCTTTTCTTGCTGTCGCGGCGGGGTATGAACGCAAAACTCAGCTGCGTATACTGAAAGAAGCAGTCTTTATAGCAGGCGCTGTTCTTCTCGTATTCGCGCTGTTCGGCCATTTCATTCTTAAATTTTTCGGTATTACCGCCGGAGCTTTTTATATTTCAGGCGGTATTATCCTGTTTACCATAGCGCTCGATATGATTCAGAGCAAACCCCGTGCCCGTCATACGCCCAGGTCAACGCTCGACTCAGAACAGACAACTATGATTGCCATATTTCCGCTTGCAATTCCTCTCATCGCAGGTCCCGGTATGATTACGACAATCATGCTCTATACAGCATCATCGCCGTTTAATCCTGTCACATTCGCAATGGTAATCGCGGCGCTCGCACTCGGTCTTTTTATCGAATATTTCGTTCTGCGCAGTGCCTCTCTCCTTATCAAGATAATAGGAACAACAGGTTTATTTGTCCTTGAAAAAATAGTCGGTCTTATTCTTGCAGGACTTTCCGTACAGCTAGTATACGACGGGCTGCAAAAACTGGGACTTGCTGCACAGCAGCTCCGTTGACCTGTTTTGATAATTGCTGTTATATAGTAGCAAAAGGGAGACAACGATGATGAACTGCAGTCAGTTAAATCACATACAGGAAATAATTAATGATGCAATAGAGACTCACTATACAGCAGGAGCCAGCTGCCTTATCTATAAAAACGGGCACGAACAGGGATACTGGGAGGCCGGTATGGCAGACAGAGAGTCCGGAAAAAAATTTTCAAGAAGCACTCTCTGCCGCATGTACTCAATGACAAAACCGGTCACATCGGCTGCGGTCATGATGCTTATAGAAGATGGAAAAATCGATTTGATGGATGATGTTGCAAAGTTTATTCCGGAGTTTGCAGACCCTATGTACTGCAAAGGGGATAAAATAGTTTCGTCAACACGCCCTGTAACAATTCAGGATTTGCTAAACATGACAAGCGGCCTTACTTACGGCGGCAGCACAAATGAAAACGAAAAACAGACGGCAGCGCTCATCGAAGATGTAAAAAAAAGAATTGATTCAGATACTCCCGTAACAACAATGGAATTCGCAGGGAGGCTCGGAAAAATACCGCTTGCTTTTGAACCGGGGACTGATTATCAGTACGGACTTTCAGCAGATATTCTCGGTGCTGTCGTCGAAAAAGTTTCAGGGATAAAATTCGGTAACTTTCTAAAAACCCGCATATTTGCACCGCTTGAAATGGATGATACGGGGTTCTATATCACTGAAGAAAAACGGAACAGGCTTGCCCAAGTTTACTGTCATACTGCACATCCGTCACTATCCGTTTATGTCGAGCCGAATCTCGGTATCCAGCACAATATGGAGCATCCTGCAGCATATGAAGCCGGAGGTGCGGGTCTTGTCTCAACGATTGATGATTATATGAAATTTACACAAATGCTTCTAGGCAGCGGGACGCTTAAAAATGCACATATTCTTCAAAAAGGGACGGTAGACTTTATGCGGCATGCAAGGCTTGCACAGCCTCTGCAGAAATCGTTTGAAAATAAAATGCCATATCTTTCAGGCTACACTTACGCAAACCTTATGCGCATTATGACTGATCCGGGAAGAAGCAAATCATTCTCCTCGGCAGGCGAATACGGATGGGACGGCTGGCTGGGGACGTTTATGATGATAGATCCGGCAAACGATCTTACGATGGTATTTATGACACAGCTGACCGATACAGGAACGTCCCCAACGGTACGCCGCATAAAGAACGTCATCTATTCCGCGCTATAATACAGTTTTCTCAGAAGCCAGCGCATCAAGAAGTTTTGCCATAATTGCAAAACTTTCAGGTGAGAGACTCTGCTCATTATCGTACGGGGTATGGAAAAGATGCCACGTCTGCGGTGTCATGTCTTTCAGTTTCTGAATCAGCTGTTCCTTTTTGTGGTCGTTTCTGCCTTCAATTTCATGATTCCTCACAAAACCTTCAAGGGTCTTTTCCTTTACGAGTGCCATCAGATATTTATCAGCTTCGTCTTCCGGCAACAGTGTAATCGCCACCGCAGGAACACCGCACGCAAGAAATCCTGCATTGTCACTGTACGGCAGCGGCAGTGTAAGCCAGCGGCCCGTTCCTGCATTCCGCAGAAGGTCTTCCGTACGCCCTTCAAGACTTATGATTTTTTTCCTGAATGCATACGGTGCATTTATCATATCAGCAGATTTTCCGATGACAAAAACAGTACCGCGCCCCACACAGTCGAATACATACACATCGTCATTATCTATGCCAAGCCGTTTGAACAAGAGCGCAAGCGAAAATGCGCCCTGCTCCGCAACCCCCTGAGACCCCAGCTCTTCTCCGTCGGAAAAAAGGAGGCGGACATTGTGAAAGTCTGCCCGTTGCTGAAGGCGTACAGCCCAGTCCATAAGACAGAAGTCGGCCGCGCTGTTATCATTTGCGCCGGGACTTCCTGCAGTTCTATCGTAATGAGCAATCACCGTTTTTATTTTAAACTGCGGATTATATTGAAACGACGGAAACTTAACATAAACGTGATTTTTTCCGTCGACGGGAAGTACGACAGACGACACACCTCGTCCGGATAAATATGACTGAATAAATGCACATCTATCGCAATCAGGTGCCAGATATTCTGAAAAATGTTCAGGAAGGTTCTGCATATTATCTATTATAGCATAAAAAAAGCCTGCCGGGCATAATACCCGGCAGGTTTTCCAAAAATCATTTTTTACTGATTACTGGCGGTCTCCACCATCACGATTGTTATATCTCGGGCGGCGGGTCTGCGGGCGCTCTTCAGCGATATTCACGCGTACGCGGCGTCCGTCAACTTCCTTTCCGTTCATTGCAGTAATAGCAGCATCTGCTGCAGAATCATCTGCCATTTCTACAAAACCGAAACCCTTAGACTGCTCTGTAAAGCGATCTTTGATGACTACTGCTGAAAGAACTTCTCCAAAAGAAGAGAAATTGTTTTTCAGAGTATCCTCTGTTGTTGCGTAATTAAGATTACCAACGTAAATTTTCTTGGACATATCCATGTTCCTCTTGCCGATTACGGCACTTATTATTTGCTGATGCCAGCTGCAATCTGCGTTTTCTGAATACCGTAATCTGAAGAAGCATACATTCATTCAAAACGAAAGAAAATCCATCAGAACTGT
>WSSedB1CaDRAFT_10000015_pt1 | contig 89679 bp, 76 predicted proteins | sample WetSurSB1Cattail_FD_9460 | JGI IMG/M metagenome (IMG submission 9460)
GGGTTTAATACCCCGCCCCTTGGGGCGTATGAAGGGTATTAAATCCCGACTGCGATACCTTTAGAGAACAATATACCCCGCTGCTTGCGGCGGGGTTATTGATTGAAACATAAAAATCGAAGCTATATACTGTAACAGGAGCGCTTATGAAGCGTCTTCTATTAGTTTTTAAATATATCGAGGTATAATTTGCCGTTATGGAATCCATGGTCAGGGTGTCATAAATATAGTGAAGGATGTAAGTTTTGTTACATTCATAAAGGGGATGCCAAAAGAGGTATAGATACTAATATAGTATATAAAACAGATAAATTTGCGCTGCCGATAGATAAAATGAAACGATCCGGTGAATATAAACTAAAACCGAATCAAACGGTGTATCTCTGCTTCAGATCAGATTTCTTTATAGAAGATGCAGATCGATGGAGAGCAGAATGTTGGAAAATAATGAAAATAAGATCGGATCTTCACTTCATTTTCTTAACAAAACGGATAGACAGATTCTACAGTTGCATTCCCGATGATTGGGGTAAAGGATACGATAATGTTACTATTGGGTGTACCATTGAAAATCAGGAAAGTGCTGATATTCGTTTATCAAAATTCAGAGAACTGCCAATCAAACATAAAAATATTATATGTCAGCCGTTGATAGAGCAGGTAAATATAATTGAGTATCTGGAAAATATTGAATTAGTAGTAGTTGGTGGTGAATCAGACCGTGAGGCGCGTCTGTTGGATTATGACTGGGTACTGGATATTCGAGAGCAATGTATTAAAAAAAATACAGATTTTCAGTTCAGGCAGTGTGGTACACATTTTAAGAAAGATGGAAAAATATATAATCTGAATGTAAGGAATTTGTGCAGTCAGGCTCGAAAGGCAAATATTGATTATTCATTCGATTACGAAAAAAAAGTATAAGGACAGTGCGGACACAGTTTCAACCTGATATTTTACCCGGAGAAATATGCTGTTACCAAATGAATATAAAACAATAGTCAGCAATTTATATGATATATCGGGACCGGTAATCCGGTATAGAATTGACAGTGAATTTTATCAAAAAAATGTTCAATAACGGATTATATCAAACTTGGTAATAATGATATTCCGTATTGGATGAATGTTCACAAAAAAAATAAGATTCACGGGAAAGATGATGAATGTTTTGAAAATGCAATGTCCAAACTGCTTGATTATGGTTTTACGAAAGATAACTTTGACTTTAGCAAAATATTAGGTTATATACTTGATGATTCATATTGGCAGAAGGCTGATTTTACACAAGGTTTTCTCTTTACTGTCATCGGTTTTTCATATTTTAGTGTTATTCCTTATCAGGCAGCTGGATAGCAACCATCAACAGATTTTCAACTTCTTCGGGTGATTTCCGCATTCCTTCGCCTGCCCATTGCCAGAGGACATTTAAGAGGCCTCCTGCACTGTATGAAAGAGCATATTTCATTGCCTCTGGATGTTTTGCCAGAGGAAAATTACCTTTGCGTATCAGATACACTTCTCTAAATATTTGGTTGTACTCCTGCAATAACAACGACAGTAAATTATTGCGGTAAAGCAAAAGCGCCAGTCCTTTGTGCTCATACCAAAGCTCCAGATACCAGTGAATCGTATGATAATAGCTGTGATCTTCATCAGAGGAAAGTTTTAGCATTCCTGCGTGCCAGATCGTCTGCAGATGAAAACAAATCACTTCTTCTTTCGAGGAAAAAGAACGATAAAAAGTCCGGCGGGACAATTTTGCTTTCTCTGCAATCTTTGAAATACTGATTTCCCGGAATGGTTTGTCTTTCATTAACTTTAAAAGTGCTTCCGCCAGCCATTCCTTAGAACGTAAAGCAATTGGATTTTGCGTATCTTTCATATTGTCTCCTTTAAGTGTCTCAAAAACAGCCGGATGTAGCACTTGCTTCAAAAATATTGAATTACTGTTGCAGACCTATTATAATGCAAATAATAAAATGTCACTAGTGAGACATTTTATTATTTATAAGGAGTTGTTGTGAAAAATGTAATCTACTATTTTACAGGGACAGGAAACAGCCTTCGGGCGGCACAGGTTATTGCCGAACGCCTCGGCGATACAGAAATCATCTCGATGCGATGCGACCCAAAAGATGTTTCATCAGAGACTGCTGAGAGAATTGGTTTTGTTTTTCCGGTACATCACTGGACGATGCCTGCGTACGCGATTCATTTTGTAGAGCGGATAAAGCTGAATCCGAAGGCATACTTTTTTGCGGTATCCACGCCGGGATTGATTAATGGAGGATGCCAGGATAAACTGGCGGAACTGCTGAAGGAAAAACACTGTATACTTTCCTATGGAGAGAAAGTATACAGCGTCGCCAATTATGTGGCTGTGTATCCGCCTTTTCCTAATCCTGACAAGCGCGTTCCAAAGACCGAAAAACAGCTTGAATATATTGCCCGGGAAATTGTTGAAAAGAAGCAGCGGAATTATCCTCATGCCACTGCGCTGACGCGATGGCTCGCACCGCGAAAGATGCAGAAGTTTATTGAGCATTGTCCGTCAAACGACAAATATTTTTCTGTGTGGGATGACTGCATTTCCTGCGGACTGTGCGCCAAAGTCTGCCCCTGCCATAATATCAGTTTTGAAAACGGCAAACCGGCTTTTCTCCATCAATGCAGCCAGTGCATGGCCTGTATTTCTTTCTGCCCAAAGCAGGCAATCAATTTTCCGAAATTTACACGGGAACGAAAAAAATATCATAATCCGCATGTCACAGTAACAGATGTCATTTCAGACAGAAAACAATATTCACCACAGAACTAACTTGAACGTATTGGTATGTCCCGTGCAACTTCATAAAGGAATTAGTTATGAGCAAAATGAAAAGCTTACTAGCAAAAGCGAAAACGAAATCGGAGAAGAAGTATCGCTGATACTATTTCCTCATGGTTTTCCGGCAGATCCCAAAAATCCGGAGGCGGAAATTAAAACAAACGATTATTTATGCCAAAGTTATGAAGATGCATTTAATGTTCCAGTTCTATATGTGAACAGTGTGGGCAAGCTCCCGTATATGCCGGGAAAAATGGGAGCCTTGATGAAAAAGAATGGCTTTACCATGAATGGCAGGTCAAAAATATACGCCGGAAGTGCAAATAAAATTGATTCAGAAGTTAAAGAAGCTCTGGGTGTGGAAGCAGATATAAAACCTAAAAGAAGAATCAAGGAACTCCGCTTTTATGGAGAAGACTTTATGAAAGGTAATCTGTTATTTCGTGTTTTTATATTGAAACCGGATATGCAAAAAGGAATTGAGTCGTATAATGAAAGACGATAAATAAACACCCACCTTGTACGGCAGGTACCGATAACCTCCAGAATAAAAGAGCTGTTTTGTCTGTTAGTAAATTCAACTTCATTTTTTTGCTTTATCCAATAGTAAAACGGGCAAGCATGTTCTTAAGTTTTTTAACAGGAAAAGGGTTGCCGTGAGCAGGCAATATCGTTTGAGCTCCGGCGGAAATTAATTTTTGAATGCTTTTATATGTTTGATCCAGGTTGCTGTAATAGATCGGACGGTAATGAGTACCGGTGAATTTCAAAAAATTCATAGCCGCGTCCCCTGCTACAGCAACACCATCATCGCACAGAACGCTCATGGAGTCGGCAGAGTGCCCTGGTGTAAACAAAATATCAGCATGAATGCCCAGTGTCCGCAGAATCTTTCTATTATCACCGTCAATTACTATATCATCATCATTGATGAGAACTGGCGGGTATTTAAAATCCTTGTGGAATAACTCAAAAAAGGAGAACAAAAGACGCATACGGCGGGTTATGTAATGTCCTTCTTCTTCCTCTCCGCTATCCCCCTGCGCCAGAAAAGGAACAGATTTTTTTTGCACAATCAGGGGAATGCCGAATTCGTATTTGAGCTTATTTGCAAAACCGGAATGGTCGTCATGATAATGGGTAAGCAGCAGATACTTGATTTGGTCAATTTTGATTCCGGACTTTTCCAGCTTTTTTCTGAACTTTTTATAATCGGTTTCATAACCGGTATCGATTAATAAATAACCATTCGAACACGGCAGCAGATACACTTTCGTGATTCCTAAATTCAACCGGATGTAAGTACTCATAATGAATCCTCCTTTTATAAATAAAAGTCTGTGCTCTAACAGAAGCTATTCCTTTTAAACACAGCTGTCACTTCCATAGTACAGCAAGATGAGTAAATATACAGCTGATAATAGTCAATATATTGACAAAACAAGAGCAGGAAGTTATATTTTTATAGTAAATATATTTACTATATTTGTTTAAGCCGGCTTTTTTATTTTACTCATGGTATAAGGAGAACCTCTTATGAAAATCAACGTAGAACAGGAAACGTTTGTCGATGAAAAAATACACATCAAAGTTTCAGAATTAAGTCCAAACAGCAGGCTCCGGGCAGACGTTAAAATGGAACTACCCTGGTGCATCGGAGAGGAATTTTCGTCGTACGCGATCTTTGCGGCAGATGAGTCTGGGAATGTGGATTTTGACAAAATGGTGCCGCTTGAAGGTACTTACAAAGCTGCAGACAGCATGGGACTGATATATTCTTTGAAACAGTCAAAATCTATCGGAAAAAATATTGCAGAAAACATTACCATTGAAAAACCAATTCTCATGAATCTGACTTTGGAATCTTCAGAAAAGAGAGAAATTCAGCTAATCAGAAATTTTAAAGCGAAAGAAATTGTTGTGAAGCAAATCAACGACGGATTTACCGGTCAGTTGTTCTATCAGGAAAAATCCCATAACAAAACGATTTTAATGCTTGGGGGCTCTGACGGGCAGATGGAAAGTCTGGCTTTGATGGCAGGCCCGCTTGCTTCCAGAGGATTCAACATATTAATTGTACCTTATTTCGGCGTGGACGGGCTGCCGGAAAAGCTGGAAGAGGTTCCTCTGGAATACTTTGAGAAGATATTCCGATGGCTTGAAAATAATGAAATCACCAAAGCCGGAGAAATCTATCTTCATGGAACATCAAAAGGCGGTGAATTAGCCCTTTTGCTTGCTTCACGATACAGCCGGGTTAAAAAAGTAGTAGCAGTGGAACCTCATGCTTACTGTTTTCAGGGATTGGACGGGATGATGAGCGGCAAAAATGTTTCTTCCTGGTCCTTCCTGGGAAAATCACTTCCATTTATAGAAGTAGATAACGCTGTTTTTTTTGAGGATTGTAAAAAAGATATAGAAGAAGGTGTTCCCTTCGGATTTGCCAGTACCTATAAAAAATGTCTTGAGAAAGCAGATAATAAAGAAGAGGCAAGGATAAAGGTTGAAAACTCCGCAGCTGACATTCTGCTGATTTTCGGCAAAAAGGACAACATCTGGAACAGTTACGACGCATGTCCGGAAATACTGGACAATTTGAAAAAGCATAATTATAGCCACCGTGTGGAACTGCTGGCATATGAAAATATGGGGCATCCTCTTCCGGTTCCTTTTATAATTCCGCTTAGTTTTACCCTTGCAATGCCCATGAATGGCGGTATATTTACTTCCGGCGGAACGACAGAAGGAAATGTACAGGGGCAATATGAATCATTCCGGAAAACAATTGAATTTCTAAAAAAATGATATTCGATACCTCTTTGTTATAGACTGTCTTCAATAAGCGGGCAGAGCAAAACGGCAATCTGTTTTGCTCTGTTTGTTTCCAATCAGATTGTCTGACGCCTTATTTATTTTATGGTTTTCTTGATTCGTGCGAAGGGTTTAATACCCCGCCCCTTGGGGGTATTAAATTCCGGCTGCGATACCTTTAGAGAACAACGACCTCGACCCTTGGGTAGAGGTCGTTGATTGTTCGTTCGATTCGTTGTATTCTGATTGAAACTGATTTGCTTGACTATGTGAGTCCTTTTAGGGGTGGTTTCAACAGTGGATTATGATAAGGAGCGTTACCTGTTACATTTGATGCAGCAGGTGTATTCCAGCCTGATATCCGTTTCCAATAAACTGCAGGCAGCAGGTGATAAGTACAGCGAACCTCTGACTTCCAGGCAATATATGACTGTACTTGCCATGCTCCATTTACCGGAAAACGAAACTACTATTGTCAATATAGCCGACAAGTTGGGAGCAACTAAACAGAACGTTACGCAGTTGATACGAAGTCTTGAAAAAAAGGGTCTTGTTAAGATTGTTCCGAGTAAGAAAGACAAGCGGGCTGTTAATGTATGCCTGACAAGTTCAGGTCTTGAAACGATGATCAGCGGAAGCAGCATGACGCTTGATTTTATGGCGGATATTTTTAAAGGCTTTGGTGAGGAAGAACTGGAAACATTTTGGAAACTGCTGGCAAAATTGTATTGTTTTGACGGTACTAAACTGGATGGTTTTGAAGCTGACGTTCAGCTTCCGAATACAGTCAGTGATGAAGAAATCCGGCTTGCTGTTGAAAAATTTTCGGAGAGGCGGAAAAAATAATTTTGCGCCTCAGGCGGCGGTATTAATTATTCCGCCTCTGCCGGTAGTTCCGGCTTCTGGTTGTTTTCGGAATGCTGCCGGCATCAGTATACTCCGATGAATTCAGGACATCTCTAAGAACTGAAATTTTAGAGGTTATATTTAATAAAATTGTCTATACTCCGGGTAAATAAAGGGAAGTCGGATGCTGTGGGAAAGTGTCCGGAATGGGGTAAAATAACTATTTTTCTGGAAACGGAACCGATTGCATTATATGCCTCATATCCGAATTGTTTTGAGACTCTGTTATCATCTTTCCCCCAGATAATAAGTACCGGAATTTTTATTTTATACATATCGCCAGTCATATTTATGCGGAATGTATCCATAACCTGTATTAACTTATAAGTCCTGTAATTTGAATTAATTATGTTGTAGTTATAGGAAAAAAGCATTTTTGGAATCGAAATTGTATAAGCGCCTGCTCCTGATTCTCCTTCCGGGGTATATGCATGAGCCGCCTGAAGATAAGCAGTATGCTGTATGACAGTATCTTTAGTAATGACGGGATTGTGGTTATACCAGGCAAGCGCTTTTTCCCATTTTTTTTCGTCTCTATGCTGATATGCATAATTCAGTGCATACAATCTCGATTCCTTTTCAAATCCTGCCTGGTTATGTCCACCGTCAATTTCTATCCATCCTTTTATTTTCTGCTGGTGTACCTGATCCAGAAGATATGCTGTGCCGAGTGTTCCTCCCCAGCCGTGCCCCATTATTATGATGGACGGATTGTCATATTTTTGATTTATAGTGTTTATTATGTGATCCGTGTCCTTTACAAATTGGTTTAAAGTAATCTTCCCTTTTACAAATTTACCTTCGGCTCTTCCGGAATTACGTTGATCAAAATAGACAACGCGATATTTTTTTTCCAGCTCTTTCATTGGTACGGAAAAATGTTCCAGAAGGCAGGAACTTCCCGGTCCTCCTGCCAGGTATACAATGAATATTTTCGATTTAGTATTGCCGCAAACCCAGACTGGCATTTTTGATCCTTCTGTTTCTGTGTAGAAAAAGGTTCCTTCTGATTTCATTTCTATAGTATTATTAATTAACACTATCAGAGAAATGGATAGAACCAATGTATTTATAATAAAAATAAAAAGAATGACTGTTTTTCTTACAGCTGTATGCATTTGATGCCTCTTACCATTGAATTAAAGCAGGAAAATTTTTATTTACTGTAAAGAGCAGATGCAGTACGCATTGAATGGCGGCTCCTTTTATTTGCGCTGCAACAGGGGGTAATGCGGATAAATCCATGTTGCAGCGCACCATCAGTTCAAATGCGTACTGCCGGTTTAGTTAATCCTGTACTGTACCCCGAATGACCAGTACGTATATACAGCACAATCCGTATTACCCCAGGTAAATGAATTTTTTATCCCGTGATCCCAGTATGAGAATGCTGACTGATTCCATTCATCTACCTGAAGATCTGCGTTATACGAAACATTTAATCCGAAGTGTTTTGCAAATATAAGACTTGCAGTAAGACGGGCGGATGGATAATTGTATTTATATGTATCCGAAACAGAAGATGTCAACATGTTTTTTGTTATGATCTGCTTATACAAGAGTTCAAAATCGATACGAAAAAATCCTATGCCATATCCTGTTCCTATTCCTGCGCCTGTTATAAAGTAATCAAAATTGAAGTTATCGGGAATGCCTGCCATGACGGTCGTGAAAAGGGCTTTTGTTCCGCCCTGATATTGTAAAAACAATTGATGTTGTTCCCAATAAGTGCCGACGGACATGGTTCCGTTCTTAATAAAATTAAACAGACCAAGGGCCACTCCGTTGTTTTCTTCGGCAATATTAATTAATCCTACCTGCAGACCGTTTATTTTATGGGCAATGTTGATTAAGCCCGATATCTGAATTCCGTTTTCATCTCCTCCCGAATAATTACCGAATCCTGCAAACTGAACTCCGTTTAACCCTGCAGGCGTTATATTGAAAAAACCTGCTGCCTGGGCACCATATCCTTTTTCGCCGAGATAATTACCGAATCCTGCAAACTGAACTCCGTTTAATCCTGCCGGTGCAATATTGAAAAAACCTGCTGCCTGGGCACCATATGCCTTTCCTCCGAGATAATTGCCCAGTCCGGAAAACTGGGCTCCTGTAAATCCTGTTAATGCGACGTTTGAAAGTCCGGCTGCCTGTATACCTGTTCCCGGTCCGCGCAGTACATTCAGGAGACCTGCTGTCTGTACACCCCTGAGATTCGCATTAACGATTCCAAAGAAGGCATCGAGCTGTACCCCGGCGACTTTGTCCTGCATACTTGAAAAAGGACTTATAACTACGTTTGAATTTTTTGCATCAGCCGGAAACTGCATGCCGGGAAACATACTGATGCAGACAGGCGTGTACGATATTTTTTCCTGCGGTCCTCTTTCCGTTCCTGTGGTAAGAGAAACGGACTTCATATTTTTCTCATCCAGCGTGCAGGTATCGCCTTTTTTTAACCGGATAGAGGTTTGCTTTGTAGAATCAGGAGTAATGACGGTAACTATATAAGTATCTTCCTGCAGCGCAAGCTCCATTTCGTTCCCTGCAGTTTTGTTAATTTCTGATATAAGTTTTCCTTCTTCCGTCCGGATGATATATTTCCCGGCAGATGCCTTCGGAATTATTACCAGTGAATCTGATTCTGAAATATCGGTAAGAATAAGGTCGCCGGAACCGACCAGTTTAATATTATATGCCGGATGCTGCGGTCCCGATGTGCTTAACTCGGTTTGGGAAAGCGTATTATTAAACGCATAGTCATACAGTTCATTCAGAGAAACCTTTTTGTCACCGGAAGTATCTGCTGCTCCTCGTAATCCGGTAATAATTGAACTGGTAAAGAAGGACGCTCCTATGCTGTCCGATTCGAGCGACGATTCATTTTCCGAACTTGACGACAGGTATGCATGGCCTTTTACTATGGATGTGTCGTCGAAAAGGAACGGTTTTTTTCTGGAACCGCCTTTTGCCCGTATGAAATTTCCGGAAAAACACGAATCAAGTATGACAACATGTATTTCTGTCGGTACAGTGGAAATTGCATTTTTCAAATCGGAATAGCTGTAGGTTTCATTCCCCAGAAGCAGTGCTTCTTCATCAGAATGGCCTGAGTAATAAAAGAAGAACTCCGATCCCTTTGAGTCGTTTTTATTCTCCCTGATTCTGGTTGTTATGGTATTAAAAGCACTCTCAAGATTCTCTTTAGTCGTGCTGTTCAATACGATACTGTTTTTTTGAGATATACCTCCTATTTCTGTCATCGTTTTATATAACCGGTTCGCATCGGTTCCCGCATAGCGGAGCGGAGTACAGTCTGGACCACCGTATTGAGATGCTGCATAAATTGCGTAGCGTTCAATCGCTCCGTTTTGATTTATGCCGGTAGAGGCTGATACTATTGCCGGTGTCCCGGCAGCCAGGGTAAAAAGGCAGACACAGAGCTGCTTTATTTTTGAAACTATCATTTTATTTCTCCTATTCTTTTTTCAGTAAAACTATAGAGGACATTTTTGTATAAGGCGGAAGACATGCCAGGAAATCAGCAGTTCCAGCGGATTTCCTGTTTTCCAGGTGTTTCAGAGTGTTTATGAAATCGCGTGTATTAAAACTGTCGTTTCCGGTAATAAATAAAAAACGTTCGAACGACGGGGCGTTGTCAAGTTGATACGAATAATTAAGAAGGACTTCGCCGTTTGAATTTAGTTCCGCAGCGTTATACCCATAGTCGGGATAATGCTGCGTTACCATTCCGTTTCCGTCGATGGAAATAATAAAACCGTATTTTGCTCCGGCGGCAGTATAGCCTATTTGAATAGAATCACCTCCCTTGATAAAAGACTTGTTATACAATTGAACCGCCTCCCGTTCTTCCTTTTTATAGAGAAAAATTTGAGCGCCCGCTCCCTTGCTTCTTTCAATTTCTGTTGTTTTTCCTGTTGAGCTGTTTTCTACCGGATTTTTTCTGCCGTATAAAAAGGGAGGAAGTACCAGAGCTGCAAACAAAGCTGCAGCCAGAGCCGTCGGTATCCCTGTGAAGCCCCATTGATATTTAAAGGAAAACGTTCTGTTCTTTCGTTTTTCAGATGCGGAAAGGGAAAGTTTGTCAGCTACTATCCGCCGCATGGAATCCGCGGAATACCTGTCTAAAATAGCTCTGTCCGATTCATGTAATCCGGAAATTTTTTCTTTTAAATCGATTCCGTTGTATGTTTTTTCCGGAATTTCTTCCATCTTTATTTGTTCAAGTATACGTTCCTGTCTTCCCATTATAGTCTCCTGCCGGTTTACTGCCGGACTTTTATAATTACGAAAAATGAATCCGATTTCCGTGTTCCTATGTAAACAACTGAGCTTTTTTGCGCAGAACCATAAGCCGCTTTCTTATACCGGATACCGACATATTCATTTCCGCTGCAGTTTCTTCAAGTGTATATCCATCTATGTAGTGCATGACCGCAATCTTTTGGGTATTCTTACGGGTATCCCGGAAAATTGCCTCGAGCAGAAGTGTGGTATCTGTTATATCTTCATGAAAGGCTGTCGTATTATCAGCAATTTCATTAAGGAGGGTATCATGCCCTGAACAACTGCTGTTTGCCCGGCTTCTCAATTTATTCAGGCATACCGTTGTTGCCACTGTATAAAAAAAGCTCGAACAGACAGAATTCAACAATGAATGTCGTTCTATAACGCGGACAAAGACATCCTGCATTGCATCAAGAGCTGCATCTTCGTTTTTCAGAATGTAGCGGCATCTGCGTAAAACCATAGGACCGTACTTTTTATAAAGTTCCGAAAAATCATCTATGGTTATTCTGGTTCTATTATTTTCCATGTTCTCTGATTACAACACTTCAGCTGTGAAGAAGTGTTACTTTATAATTGAAATAATTTTAGTATACTTAAACTTTTTGCAAAGTGAAAGAGAGGTCTTTGTGCGTCTTATTGCATTTAAAGGAAAAGTAAAGACAGAAGGAAAACAAAATAAAACTCCTGCAGAATCCGTTTTTATAGTATATACTGAATGCCAAAGATGTATTCACATCTATAACAAGGAGCAAAAGATGACATTGGGTGCAACATTGTATGTTAAAAACAGCGTAGAGGCTGCTGCATGTTACTGTGACGCGTTTGGAATGCAAATCGGCTATAATGCAAAAAATGACGACGGTTCTTACATGCATGCGGAACTGGAAAAAGACGGGCAGAGCATATTTGCTGTAAGCGAATATGATGAAAAGAACATTACGCAGGCTATGCTGCTGTCTGATAAACCGACGATGAGCCTGGGTGTGAATTTGAATAGTAACGAAGAATTGAATCATGCTTACGGGATATTAACAAACGGCGGACATATTTTACGGGCAATTGGAGAACTTCCATGGTCTCCTCTCTCTGCTGATTTGGTAGATAAGTATGGTGTATGCTGGTATATATTTGTTTCACAGCACAAACCGGACTGATGGCAAACCAAGGGGTTAGAGTATGGGATTTCTTTCTACAATTATTGTCGTTGATGATGTTTTGAAGTCAAGGACTTTATATGAGGGTATTCTTGGGTGTAAGGTTACCGATGACTTTGGAATTTATAATGTGGGATTTGAAGGCGGTCTTGCATTGTATAAGAAAACACTTTTCCGGGAACTTGCCGGTGATATTGAAATCAAGCCTGCTGCTAACGATTTTGTTTTATATTTTGAAGTTGCTGCGATAACTGTATTGGAGAAAGAAATTGAAGATGCAGGGTTTGCATTTATTCATAAAGTCCGTGAACAGCCGTGGGGCCAGAATGTATTCCGTTTTTATGATTATGATAATCACATAATCGAAATAGCCGAAGCCATGCCGGGAGTCATAAAGCGTATGTATGATAAGGGTATGACTGTCACGGATATTGCAAAAAAAACGGGATACACAGAAGATAAAGTTATGCAGAGGCTTACTGAAGCTGCACGCTCTGTATCCTGACGTGCGTACGTGCGGGATTGAAAAATGGAACAGGAAAAAAGGAGGATTGAAATGGCGTTTCAGATGACAAAACCGGCCGGACATAGTACAACGATTACTATGATACTGATATGTGTATTTCTTATGTGCATGTTTCTGTTTCTTTTCCTTATGTTTACCACTTCAGGGAAATATACATTAACAGTTACAAAAGATACACTTACCATACAATCGCTTTTTTATAACACCCGCATTCATCTTAGTGATGTGAATGTTGATTCTTTGCGGATGGTTGATTTTGACGGCCTGCAGATAAACAGACGCACGAACGGGATGGGAATGCCGGGATTATCAGTAGGCTGGTTTGCCGGTAATGGAAAAAAATATAAATTGTATGTTACAGACAGGAAGAACGTATTATGCATTCCCACGACAAAGGGGTATGATGTATTATTCAGCACAACACAGGGAGATATAATAATGCAGGAAATAAAAAAATATCTGGCTGTAAGCAGCGGTCAGTATTAACAACCTTTTCCGGAAGGAGAATAAATTGCACATAAAGCATATTGCGATTTGGACACGTGATATTGAAAAAGAGAAGCTGTTTTATGAAAAATATTTCAATGCTGTTTCAAACAGCAGGTATGTGAACGATAAAAAGGGATTTTCGTCATATTTTCTGAATTTTGATGACGGCTGCGGGTTGGAGTTGATGCATAATGATTCTATCCCTGAAAATAATAATGACGCGGACGAACAGTATATAGGAATAATCCACTTTGCCCTTTCAGTCGGAAGTAAAGAGAACGTCGATGAAAAAACAAAAGAACTGGCAGCCGCCGGATATAAGACGGTTTCAGAGCCGCGGTGGACGGGAGACGGATATTACGAAAGCTGCGTCTATGATCCTGAGAACAACAGAATAGAGATAACTATTTAACGCATATACGCGTAAAATAATAATCAGCTTACTTAATAAATCAGGTAAAAACTATATGAAGAATGGAAAACATAATTTGCCCGAAAAACCTGTCTTGTATATTTTTTCAGGCTTGCCGGGTGTCGGAAAGTCGACACTGGCGAAAGAACTTTCAAAAAAGGCAGAAGCGGTATATCTGCGGATTGATACAATAGAGCAGGGACTGCGTGATATTTGCGGTATAAAAGTAGAAGGAGAAGGATACCGTCTTGCATACAGAATAGCGGAAGACAATATAAAAACGGGTCAGAGTGTGGTTGCGGATTGTGTGAATCCCTGGAAATTAACACGGGAAGAATGGAAGGAAACGGCGGTTAGTCATAATGCCGCATATATAAATATAGAAATTGTGTGTATGGAAAAGGAAGAACATAAAAGACGGGCAGAAAACAGGGTACCGGAAGTTAAAAATCTGCAGCTGCCTTCATGGGATAAGATACAGCATTTGAAATACGAGCAGTGGGAAGACAGTGTTATTACTGTTGATACGGGCGGAAAAACAATTAAAGAATCTCTGGATGAATTAATTTTAAAAATTAATAAATTGACGGGAGAAACAAAGTGAACGAACGGATGCTTGATAAAAATCATCGGCCGTCAGAGGATGAAATAGAGCGTTTTGTTGGAGCTGGTTCATGGAACAATATCGGGTTGATAAAAGAAAGGCTGAGTGAGTCATTCGATTTGCATGTCGAATTGAAATTTCCATTCGGAAATAACTATGGCTGGGGATACAAATTCAGCCATAAGGCAAAGCATCTTTTCTATATTTTTTTTGAGAATAAAAGTTTAACGCTTTTTACGCAGATTAATGAACCTGAATCGGACAGAGGCAGGGAATTATTAAATTCGCTGTCGGATGAGGGCAGGAAATGCTGGGAAACAAAATATCCCTGCAGTAACGGCGGCTGGGTTCGTTACCGTTTTTTCGATAATACAGGTCTGCATGACGCGGGAATCTTTATCAGCCTGCGTACAAAAAAGGATATTGCTTTTTAGTCGTGAAAAGCAACTTTGTTAAAACAGCATCGCTTCAGAAAGCTCTACAAGGGCAGGCAGAATGTACTGTGAAATAAATATTTTAGGGGAACACAATATGGCAGACGAGAATAGTGATTTTTTGAAACTTGCAGCAGAACGTTATTCTGTGCGTCGTTTTATTGACAAAGATATTGATCAGAATACAATAGATAAAATTCTGAAAGCCGGTTATCTTGCGCCTACGGCCTGTAACCGTCAGCCGCAGAGAATTATTGTTATTAATGGAAGTGAGGGCAGGGAAAGGCTTAGGAAATGTACGGAATGCCATTTTAATGCGCCGGCGGCAATGCTGGTCTGTTACAGCAGAGAAGAATCCTGGAAAAGATGTTATGACGGAAAAACCAGCGGAGAAATTGATGCAAGTATTGTTGCAACGCATATGATGCTTGAAGCAGCCTCACTTGGTGTAGGAACGACATGGATTATGCATTTTATTCCGGAAGCTGTGAGATGCGAATTTTCAATACCTGATGATATAGAACCTGTTGCATTACTGATTATGGGATATCCTGCCCTTGATGCAAAGCCGTCGCCTCTGCACTCGGAGTTCAGGCAATTGGATGAGCTGGTGGTGTATAACAAATTTCAGGATAAATAGACCACAAAAACGATTTGGATTGGCATAATATATACTATTGTAAAACAGGAGAATGACTATGACACAGGAATTACTTGAAAGACTGGATTTTGTGAAAAAAACGCTTCGGGATGTTGAATCCTACGAACATGCGTGCAGAGTGCTGAATTTTGATCAGGAGACAATCTGTCCCCCGGAAGGCATGGAGGAACAGGGCGAGGTGAGGGCCTTTTTGTCGACAAAAGCTTTTGAGCTGATAAAGCAGCCGTCGTTTACGGAGGCTGCGGAATATCTGTATCAGCACAAAGATGAAATCGACAATGGTCCGGACAGAATACTTGCAGATGATTTACACCGTGAATACTTAAAGATTAAAAATATAACGCCTGCGATGGATCATGAATTTTCCCTTATTTATAATAAATCTTTCGTAGACTGGCTTAACGCAAAACAGAAATCAGATTTTTCGATTTTTGCTCCGTCGCTTAAAAAAGTGCGCGATGTGGAGGTCAAAAAAGTAACGCTCCGTGAAGATAAACTTCCGGATACGTACGACAATCTACTTGACGATTACGAGCGGGGAATGACGACGCATGATCTTGATGTGATTTTTAACAGGTGCAGGGAACGGCTTGTTCCGCTTCTGAAAAAAATACAGGCGGCTGAGAAAAATATCAGAAAGGACTTCCTGACCCGTACGGTAACCGATGAGCAGCAGCAGCGGATGTCCCGGTATCTTCTGGAGACGATGGGATTTGACTTTAACCGCGGAGCATTTACTACAACGGAACATCCTTTTACGGACGGACTGGGACGCAACGACGTTCGTGTAACGACGCATTATTATCCGCAGATGTTTTGTTCAAGCATGTTTTCGATTATTCATGAAGGAGGGCATGCTCTGTTTGAAATGTATCAGCCCGGCGAAGACTGGGAACATTACATTAATAATGATAAAACGATGGGCATGCATGAATCAGTTTCACGTTTTTATGAAAACAGAATCGGGCGTTCAAAGGGTTTTATTCATCTGATTTATGATGAGACAAGAAAGATTTTTCCCGACGTGATGCATGACGTAAGCGAACGGGAATTGTATGAAGCGGTGAATGTCGTATCGCCGTCGCTTGTGAGGACGGAAGCGGATGAATTTACGTATACGTTTCACATCATGATACGGTATGAACTTGAAAAAATGATTGTCAACGGAAATGCTAAGATAGAGGATCTGCCTGAACTTTGGAACGATAAATATGAGGAATATCTTGGAGTCCGGCCTCAGAACGACAAAGAGGGCATTCTGCAGGATGTACACTGGGCTTCCGGTTTCGGCTATTTTACTACATACGCGCTGGGCAACATGTACAACGCGATGTATTACAACAGGATGTGCCGGGACTTTGATGTTGAGCAGGCTGTCTCTGCAGGGGATTTTGCAAAAATAAACGGATGGATGAAAGAGCATGTCTGGAAAAATGCGGACAGGCAGCCGCCGAAAGAGTGGATACGTGAAATTACCGGCGAAGATTTTAGTGTTGAGCCGTTTCTTGGCTATCTGGAAAAGAAATATACAACTTTATACGAAATATAAGATTTCAACAGGACGATTTTATGCGGGATGTTTTTTTGTATTCCGCTGTATTGTCTCTTTCACTTCCTGCCGGTATACTTGCATATAGTAGAAGAGAGTTGTGCACAATACTAAGGAAACATATATGCAGCATATCAGTATATTTCGTGGAAATTTTATCTGTACGCCGGAATCAGGCCGCCTCAAAATAGATGAAGATACATTTTGCATTGTTGAGAACGGAAGCGTACGTGAACTGACAAAAACGCTCCCGGATTCATTGTCGTCTCTGCCCGTCACGGATCTCCGTCCGTATATTGTAATTCCTGCATTCAGCGATATTCACGTTCATGCGCCGCACCTTCCGAATGCAGGAATCGGCTTTGATGAAGAGCTCCTTCCCTGGCTGAATCATTATACCTTTCCGCTTGAAACAAAATTTGCGGATACGGCTTTTGCGGAACGCGTTTACAAGAAATTTATCAGGGAACTCTGGAAATGCGGGACACTGCACGCCAGTGTCTTTGCGACGCTGCATAAAAAACCTACAGAGCTTCTGTTTTCCCTGTTCCGGGAGTCTGGACTGGGTGCCTTTATCGGTAAAGTAAATATGGACAGGAACAGCATTCCGGGATTGACGGAAACGACTGAAGAATCTGTCATTGCTACCGAAGAATTGATTGCAGAATTCGGTTCGGCGCAATCTGACCGTATTAACTATATTATGACGCCCCGGTTTGTTCCGTCGACGACAGAAAAACTGATGCGTAAACTGGGCGATCTTGTGGAAAAATATAATCTCCCTGTGCAGTCGCATCTTGATGAGAACAGAAACGAAGTGGCATGGGTAAAGGAACTGCACCCGCAGTTTGAAAATTATGCGGATGTATATGAAGCGTTCGGCCTTATGCCGGAGGGCAGGACTATTATGGCGCACTGTATATATCTGTCCGACCATGAAGTAAAACTGCTGTGCGATAAAAAAGTGTATGCCGCACATTGTGCAATGTCAAACGCCGATCTTTCAAGCGGGATAATGCCGGTCAGGACGTACAGTCAGGCAGGACTCCGCATAGGACTTGCTTCCGATGTCGGCGGCGCCGAGGTCTATTCCATGATGCGGCATATTACTGAAACGATACGGGTGTCAAAACTGTACTGGGTGCAGCATCCGGAATCGTCTCCAGTCACCGTCCCTGAAGCTTTCTACATGGCTACAAAAGTTTCCGGTTCGTTCTTCGGAAAAACAGGCAGCTTTGAACCGGGATATGGATTTGATGCGCTCGTTATAGACGATTCAAGCCTTGACACCGGTTGTACGTTCTCCATGAAAGAACGCCTTGAGCGGTTTTTGTATACTGGAGACGACCGCCAGATAAAGACCCGGTACTTCGGTGGAAAAGAGATTCCCGAACCTTTCCGCGGATAACCGTTATACTTTCCCTGGAAGAACTCGTTTCCTTCAGGGAAATTTTCTGTGAAGGAAATACTTTTCCGTCTTTCTCCCCGCAGGGGAGCCCCTCCGGGGTGTGTTGAGTAAGCCGGTTCGGGCGTATCAGCGTGTCTCGCGGAACCAGGAATTTCCAAGAGACGCAGGCTCGGCTGATTTTGAGCGGCGGAAGCTTCCGATGTACAGAACGACTATCGTCATGAGATACGGCAGCATGTCGAAGAAATACTGAGATACCGGCAGGTTGTATTTTTGCAGCCGTATTCCCAGTATGCTTAGTAGTCCGAACAGCAGTGTTCCCGGCAGTGCGAGCGCGGGATTCCAGCCTGAGAAAATAACAAGTGCAACGGCAATCCAGCCTTTTCCTGCAACAATATTGTTCTGCCATGTCGGAATTGAAGCGAAACAAATGTACGCACCTCCGATGCCGCTTAACAGTCCTGACAACAGGACGTGTGCATATTTTATGGCTGAAACCTGAATTCCGAGCGCGTCTGCAGCTTCGGGGTTTTCTCCTACAAGTCTGAGTCTGAGTCCTCCGCGTGTATAATACAGATAGACAGCTGCCGCTGCCGCAAGCAGATACGCAATGTAGACAAGTATGTTCTGGTTGAACAGGATGGGTCCTGCAAACGGAATGCGGGAGAGAAGCGGGATTGGAATTGCATGAAATACGCCGGTAACGGATGCCGGCAGGCGTTCTCCGATATACGGGCCTCCCAGAAAGTTTGCAAATCCGGTGCCGAAAATGGTAAGCGTCAGTCCGGTAATAATCTGGTTGCACCGGAGCGATATGGTAAAAAATCCGTACAGAAATGCTGCTGCTGCTCCTGCCGCGCCTGCTCCCGCTGCTGCAAGGAAAGGATTTCCTGTTGCGTATCCGATTTTGAAACCAATGACGGCGCCCACAAGCATCATTCCCTCGACACCAAGATTCAGGTTGCCGCTTTTTTCTGAAAGGATTTCTCCGATGGTTGCGTATAGAATCGGAACGCCGACGACGACTGCCGAAGATAAAAAAAGTATCAGTTCATCCATGGATTTGCTCCCTGCTGCAATTGCTGCGTTCTCTCCGGACAAGACGGACGCTGTATTTATTGTAAAAATCAACTGCTATGACGCAGAAAAGAATTATACCTTCCATTAAAGTGGCAACAGTTTCGGGTATTCTGAAGGCTGTTTGAATAGACGATGCACCTTCCGTAAGTCCTGCAAAGACGAACGATACGGCAAGTGAAGCATACGGGTTAAGTCCGCTGAGCCATGCGACTATGATTGCCGTAAATCCGACTCCGTCCGTAATACCGATGTTGAGCGTGTTGTTTACAGCCGATGCCTGAATCATGCCGGTAATGCCGCACAGTCCTCCGCTGACGAATATCATTATAAGCATCATACGCCGGCTGTTTATGCGCAGATAGCGTGCAGTTTCAAGACTTTCGCCGATAATCTGCATTTTGAACCCCTCTTTCGTGTATCTGAAGAACAATGCCGTTCCAATAACGATAAGCAGCATAATCCAGAATCCGAGATGTATTCCCAGAAAATCCGGCAGAATGGCGTTATCGGAAAACAGCGGTATTTTCGGAAAATTCAGTCCCGACTTGTCACGCCAGAGGTTGTACTGGAGAAAGGTCACCCACTGGAGCGCGATATAATTGAGCATGAGCGTGACGATTGTCTCGTTCATGCCGCGACGGACTTTGAGTACCGATGCGACGGTCGCCCATAATCCTCCGCCTGCGAAACCTGCGGTGAACATGAGCAGCAGCAGAACGGGGCGCGGCAAGGACGGACAGAACAATGCAAAACCTGTCGCGGCGAATGCACCCATGAGAATCTGGCCTTCGCCACCGATATTCCAGAATTTCATTTTAAAAGCGAACAGAATGCCGATTGACGCAATGGCAAGGGGAACGGTCCGGATGAACGTCGAGTGAAGCGCGTACAGTGAACCAAATCCGCCCTGAATCAGTTTAAGCCACACCGCACCGACGGGATACCCTTCTATTTGCAGCATGCATGAGATTATGAAAACAGCTGCCGCCAGCGCCCCGGCGGTGCCTGCAATCCGTGAGCGGGTTGTTGTACCTATTTTTTCACTTATAACGAAGCGCATAGTTTACTTATCCTTTCCGGATTTTTATTGCCGGACATTAAGTCACCGATTTCTTCACGTGTTACTCCGTGCGCCGGCACAATGCCCATAACTTCGCCGCCGCACATCACCATAATCCTGTCGCACTGCGTCATAAGCTGGTCAAGGTCTTCGCCGACGAGCAGTACGGGTACGCCCTTTGTACAAAGTTCGTGCATCATTGTGTATACTGCATCCGTACTTGCCGTATCGAGTCCGCGCACCGGATATGCCGCTATGAAAAACTGCGGCTTTCCGCGGACTTCCCGGGCCAGCATGACTTTCTGAATGTTGCCGCCTGACATCATTTTGACGGGATATTCTATACCCTGCGTTTTAATGTCGAACACGCGGATTGCCTCCCTGCATTCTGCACGGATTTTTGCACGGTTTAAAAAATGACTGTTGTCGTCGTACTGGGCGCGGAGCAGGATGTTGTCAACCATATCCATGCTGCCTATAAGTCCTGTCCCAAGCCTGTTTTCCGGTACGAAGCCGACGGAAACCTGTTTAGTGTCGACCCTTGAATCGCGCGGTGATACGACGGACATGCCTTTATACCTGATGGTACCTTTCGTAACAGGTGTCATTCCGGAAAGGACTTCGCATAATGTTTTCTGTCCGCTGCCTGCAACACCTGCAACGCCGAGCAGTTCACCTTCGTGTATCGTAAAGCTCACGTTGCGGAGCTGGTACACGCCGTCGCAGTTGACGGAGCAGACGTCTTTGACTTCAACTGCCGGTTTATCCGTTCCGGAAGCGGAAAGGGGATGAACGATGTTCCGCCCTTTTCCGACCATCATGCGCACGAGTTCGTCCGGAGTTGTTTCCGCCGTGACTGCCGTTCCCGCATTCTTTCCATCCCGGAGGACTGCAATCCTGTCGCTCACGGCCATTACTTCGTTCAGTTTATGTGTAATGATGATTATCGAATGGCCTGATTTTTTCATTGCCTCGAGCACGGTAAACAGTTTTTCCGTTTCCTGCGGCGTCAGTACCGCGGTCGGTTCGTCGAGGATAAGCACGCGCGCATCGCAGTACAATACTTTGAGTATTTCGAGCGTCTGCTTTTCGCTGATGCTCATATTGCAGACGGGAATATCAAGTTTGAGGGGAAGGCCGGTACGTCTGCACAGTTCCTCTATTTTTTTTCTGCCCTTTTTCCTGTTCAGAAAAAAACCGCTGTTGTTTCCTTCTATTATATTTTCAAGTCCCGTCATATGTTCGGCAAGTTTGAAATGCTGGTATATCATACCTATGCCGTGCTGCAGTGCGTCCCGCGGAGAGTCGAATTCGACTTCCGTACCGTCAAGCAGGATTCTTCCTCCTGTCGGTTTGTACATGCCGGATAGAATATTCATGAGCGTACTTTTTCCGGCGCCGTTTTCTCCGAGCAGCGCAAGGACTTCTCCCGGCTGAACCGTAAGCGAAACGCAGTCGTTTGCAGTCAGCCTGCCGAACTGCTTTGTAATATGTTCCATGTGCACCGTGGGAGTGTAAGTTATCCCGTTCATGACACTTTTACCTTCTTTAATTTACACAGTGTATCGTTATACAAGCTGCTCAGATCCGGATTTCCCCGGAACTGTCCGTTATCATAAACAATCCGGCCGTTTACGATGGTTGTCCTGATATTTGCTATGCAGGAAGAATATGCAATCGTTGCAAGCGGATCGTGCATCGGGAACGACGTCAGCTGTGCCGGATCAAAAATGACGATGTCGGCCTTTTTACCCGTTTCAAGCGAACCGGTGATGCTGTCCAGTTTTACTGCACGCGCTGCTTCTATAGTCGCCATTCGGAGGATATCGCGTGCCGAGAGTATTGCCGCATCGCGGTAGATTGCCTTCTGAATGAGGGCTGCCATCTTGAATGTTTCAAGAAAATTGGTCGTATTGTTGCTTGCCGCGCCGTCAGTACCAAGTGCCACCCTGATGCCTCTTTTGAGCATTTCCGGTATACGTGCAAAACCGGAGCCCAGATACATGTTAGCCATAGGATTATGTGATACGTTTACATGTCGTTTTGCGAATACCGCAAGTTCTTCGTCTGTCAGATTTACGCAGTGAACTGCAAGAAAATCATCGGTCAGGAACCCGACGGAGTCGAGCAGCTGTACCGCATCCATGTTGTAGTATTTCCTGCACATCTGGTTGTCGACTTCAGTTTCATCCAGATGCATGGAATACGGCATACCTGTTGATTTTACGTATTCCATCATCCCTTCGTATCCTTCTTTTGTCGTTGCCCAGGTAACGCAGGGGCCGGTCCAGATGTGGAGCATGTCCGATCTGCCTTCATATCTGCAGCGGAGGTCTTCCGTTTTTTTCATCGCCTGGCCGACTGTCTCCATAAAACACTGCGGCATGCCGTATTCCGTTCCGGTATCGCAGAACGTTCTGATAAAAATGCTGCGTATGCCCGTTTCCTGCATTCCCCTGATGACTGCGTGTGAAAGTTCATCGTCCTGTGTCGTATAGAATGATTCACAGAGTGTCGTGCAGCCGCTCTGCAGTGCTTCATATGAGGCAAGAAGTGCGGCTGCATGCTGTAAATCCGGCCCCATTTTTTCGCCGTACGGAAGTGCAGACAGATTCAGCCATTCAATAAGCCTGTGGTCCGCCCCCAATCCTTTAAGAAGCGACTGGAAAATGTGAATATGCGTATTGATAAAACCCGGAATGACGGCGCATCCTTCCGCGTTTATGACGGTGCCTTTATCGGTTAAACCGGGAATTTCTTCCGTACATATTTTGTATATCTTATTGCCGCGGACAACGATTGTGGCGCGCGGGTATACCGTATCCTGTTCGTCGACCGTATAGACATATGCATTTTTTATGACAAGTTGTTCATCTTCGTTCATTTTTTCCTCTACGTTAAAGTCAGTCAAAAGCTGCAGAATCATGTTTCCTGCGCCGTGCAGAAAGCGCAGGAGGAGGGAGAGCGGAAAGCTATTCGACTTTTCCGACAACTCCCCGGACAAAGTAATTCATAGAAAGCAGATCGCCGTCGCCTGCCGCGGTACCTTCAGGAATGCGGATTTTTCCTTCCTGATCGTATACCGGTCCCTGAAAGACTTTGTAACTTCCGCCGGTGATTTTTCCCGTATATTCGCTAACAAGCTGTTTTCCTGCATCCGTAACCCGGTCAGAATATGACGGCAGGACGGGAACGCCCGTTTCGAGCCCTCCCCAGAAATTGGCTTTTTCCCAGGTACCTGCTTTCATTGCTTTAAAAGCCGGCACAAAAAACGATGCCCAGTTGTAGCCGGATGACGTCAGATAAGATTTGGGAAGCGTTTTTGACATATCCGTTGTGTATCCGATTGTCATAAGACCATTCTCTTCTGCAGGTTCGAGCGACGCGGCAGTCGATTCATGTTCTGTAAGAATATCGCATCCTTCGTCAAGCAGAGACTTTCCCGCTTCTTTTTCAATCGACGGATCGTACCATGTATGTGTCCACCGGACGATGACCTGTACGTCCGGGTTTGCAATCTGTGCGCCCAGTGTGTACGCGTTTATTCCCCTGACTACTTCAGGGATGCTGAATGCTGCAATGTAACCCAGTTTTCCCGTTTTTGTTTCGGAACCGGCAATCAGTCCGCACAGGAAACGCGACTGATACTGTCTGCCAAGGTATGTGTACAGGTTTGCGCTGTTCTTGTATCCGCCGCAGTGAAGGAATATCACATCAGGATGCGCTGCCGCCGCCTTGAGCATGTAATCCATAAATCCGAATGTCGTTCCGACAATCACTTTTGCCCCTTGATTAATGAGGTCGTCGATTACCTTTACGCATTCCTGTGTTGCCGGAACGTTTTCTTTGTAGATGGTTTTTATGCCGGCAGCTTCAGCAGCAACGCGTCCTCTGTTCTGCTCATAGCACCATCCGCCGTCGTTGATATACCCGTCGAATACAAAACCGACAATGAACGAATCAGAAGAATTTTGTTCTGCAGATACCTGAGCTGTTTCTGTCTTTCCCCTGCAGCCGGAAAAACCTGCGGTTACGGCTGCGATACATACGGCACATCCCGCAAGGCGGGCAATAAATCTTTTCATCGTATTACTCCTGTAAAAAAATCGAGTGCAGCAATTCTGTATACAGACAAAACTGCATGCTGTGTTTTGGGGGCGCAGCACTTTCCAACAGGCAAAAATGAAAATTCCCGCGCCGGATAAAATTTTCACGCCTACCGACAAATCAGTGGAATAAAACGGTTTCTTCCACACCATATAAAAAAAGGGGTCACCTGTCCCGTTTTATGACAGATGGCCCCTTTGCCAATAAAAAAAAAGCTCCTGTTTTTTCTGTTTTGGTTCTAAGGAAAACAGGAAAAACTGGAGCTTTTTTGTTAGTTCGTAATTTATGCAGGAATATAGCATCTCTGTTAAAAAGATGCAAGCGTTGTACGATAAAAAATGAATAAAAATGCAGATTTTTACAACTTTTGTGTATCCTTATACTCCTGGGCACGTACGACAACAGGCTCATTAAACGGTGTTTAAGTAAAAATGGGTTGTGTTTTTTTTATGTTTATTACTGTAATTATTTGATTGTTTTCGGGGTAATTTTGCGGGATAATAAAATCAATTCGACTAGTCCGGCCGGAGGTATACCCGATGCAGAAGAAAATTGATTTAAGCGGTGTCTGGAATTTTATGCTTGATCCGGATAAAAACGGATGTGTTTTACCTTACAGAGACACGATGTCGCTGCCAGGTACAACTGCCTGTTTCAAAAAGGGTATTGAAAATGATTCAGCAGAGACAGGGCATCTTACCGAATTGTATCCCTTTAACGGGTATGCATGGTTTTCCTGTACACTTACCATAACCGAAGACCTTTCCGGTAAAAATTGTTTCCTGTTTCTTGAACGTACCCGTGTTACGACAGTATATCTTGATGATAAAAAAATCGGCATGCAGAACAGCCTTTGTACTCCTCATGTGTATGATGTTACGGGGCTTCTTTCATCAGGCACGCACACTATTACAATATGTGTGGACAATTCGACCTATCCGACCGGCGGTGGCCACATGACGTCCCCTGACACGCAGACAAACTGGAACGGAATTACAGGGCGTATTGAACTTCAGATTTTTCCGCGTGTTTTTATCGATAAAATCAGACTCATTCCTGATGCTGCGGAGCATTCCGTGACGGTATATGCGGAACTTCACGGAGCGGAAGAAGGAATGCTTACCCTCTCTGCAGAAAGTTTTAACAGCAGGCTTCGTTCTCAGCATGTTCCGTCCGCCTCATTTCCAGTCCGTGCCGGAGAGAACGTGCTGAAGTATAATCTTGGAAGCAGTGCATATGTATGGAGCGAATATGAACCAGCTCTCTACCGGCTCCATCTTGCTTTAGACGTTGACGGACTGAGCGATACGGAAGATGCTGTCTTCGGGCTCCGGGATTTTAAGACGCACGGCGGTAAGTTTACTATTAACGGCAGGACAACGTTTTTGCGGGGGAAGCACGAAGCGCTTCTTTTTCCGCTTACCGGGTATGCACCAACAGACGTTGATGCGTGGCTTAAAAAATTCAGAATATCGCAGGAGTACGGGATTAATCAGTACCGTTTTCATACATGCTGCCCTCCCGAAGCGGCGTTTACTGCGGCAGACATGCTCGGTATATACCTTGAGCCGGAACTCCCGTTCTGGGGTACTGTTCCCGAAAAAAACGATCCTCATGCCAATCCGGAGGAGTGGAACTATCTTACCGAAGAGGGCTTCCTGATGCTGCGTTCGTTCGGGAACCATCCGTCATTCGTCATGCTTTCTCTTGGTAATGAACTCTGGGGCAGTAAAACGCATCTTGACGAAATTCTTGCAGCATATAAGTCATTTGACGGCAGCCGACTGTATACACAGGGCTCGAACAATTTTCAGTTTTGTCCCGAAATTCTTGCACATGAGGATTTCTTCTGCGGTGTGCGTTTTTCGCATGACCGCCTTATCCGCGGATCGTATGCCATGTGCGACGCTCCTCTCGGTCACGTTCAGACGGGAGTGCACGGTACGCTCACTGATTACGATGAGCATATCCGGCCTTCCGGTGGTACGACGGAAAAGGCCGGACAATCCGGAGGAAAAATTACTATTCAGTTTGGTACCGGCGTAAAAACAGTTGATGCAGATACTGCAGGGGAAGGACCTGTTCCGTCCGTTCCCGTCGTTTCACATGAAATAGGACAGTACGCCGTGTACCCGGATTATCGTGAGATGGAAAAATATACCGGTCCGCTCAAAGCACGTAACTTAGAGGTCTTCCGCAGGCGGCTCGAAGACAAGGGGTTGGGTTCTCTTGCGGACTCATATTTCTGGTGTTCGGGAAAACTTGCCGCGGGCTGTTACCGTGAAGAACTTGAAGCCGCATTCCGTTCAAAAAATCTTGCAGGGTTTCAACTGCTCGACCTTCAGGATTACAGCGGTCAGGGAACGGCGCTTGTCGGTATACTCAACGCCTTTATGGAATCGAAGGGGCTTATTTCCGCGGAAGAGTGGCGGACGTTCTGCTCCGATGCGGTGCTTCTTGCCCGGTTCGATCGTTTTGTCTATGTGCCGGGTGATCCGTTTTATGCCCGGATTCAGCTGCGGTACGACCGTGCAGAAAAACTTCCCGGGCAGACAGACATCGGGTGGGAGCTGAAAGACGGAGAATCCGTTATTTTCTCAGGTTCTGTCCGTATACAAAACCGTGAGGATGATTTTTTTGAAGCGGATGCAGTCCGCTGTACCATGCCGGAAACGAACGTCATGAAGAAACTTGTCCTTTCGCTTGTGCTGCCCTCTGAAAGGCTTAAAAAGGATTACGATATCTGGCTCTGTCCTGCGGATGTACCTGTCAGCACGGACGGACTGCATATATTCAGTGCCCCCACGGAAGAAATGGACGCACTGCTGCGCGCAGGGCAGAATGCTGTGCTGTTCCTGTCCCCCGAATCAATGAAGCAGTCGCTTGAAGGAACATACTGCACCGATTTCTGGTGTTATCCGATGTTCAGGGCAATTTCGGAACATATGGGGAAACCGGAACCGGTCGGCACGATGGGGCTGCTTATAAGGAACAGTCATCCTGCGCTGCAGGCTTTCCCCTCAGAAGAATATGCGGAGGAACACTGGAGAAACATCGTATCCGTATCGCGTGCGCTCATCCTGGACGATGCACCGCAGGAACTGCTTCCCATCGTTCAGGTTATTGACAATTTTGAGCGCAATCACAAACTCGGCATACTGTTTGAATGCAAGGTGTACACCGGCAGCCTGCTTGTCTGCACGTGCTCTTTCCCCGCGCTTCTGAACCTGCCGGAGGGAAAGGTATTCCTTTCCAGCATTCTCGGATATGTGCGGAGCGGTGATTTTCATCCTGAGATACAGTACCGTTTAGCAGATAAAGCGATTGAATAAGCTGTCTGGAAAATAGCCATATAAAATGATTTACGGACGTGGATTTACCGGCAGCTTCTGACTCCGCCTGATGCAGTTATTGAAAATCTCAAGAGTAGTATAAGCGCAATCCGCATTGTATGCGTACACGGGTGAAAAATTCAGTCAATTTGATTCAGTCTCTTTTTGTAGAATTGTAGTAAATGGGTAAATATGACACAATTAAGTGTGTATAATTTACCCACTATGTTCATTTTACACACCATCCTGAACGGAATATAAGAGAAAGCGGTTTTTTACCGCGTCCATCCTGCACTTTCCGCCTGTTTTTTGTTATTTTATGCGGGTTTTTATTTTTTTTAGAAACTTGGCACAATTATTGCTACAGTTAAGATGTAAGCCAAAAGGTTCAGACAGAATCTGAGGCAGGGGAAAGAACAGAAATGCAATTTCCCGGTAAATCAATAAATAAGATCTTTGGAGGTTTTTTATGAACGAGTTATCACTTTTCAACAATTTCTTCGACAATGCACTGAGCGACGTAATGCCGGAGTTTCATTTTGACCGCTCCTTCAATGTACCGAAGGTCGACGTGAAAGAAGAGAAAGGTGCGTATTCTATGCAGATGGATTTGCCCGGACTGACCGAGAAGGATGTGAACGTTGAACTCGATCACAATGTGCTCACGGTTTCTTCACGCCATGAAGAGACGAAAGAAGAAAAGTCCGATAAAGATACCAGGAAGGATGATGAAAAGTGGCTTATCCGCGAGCGTCGTGTCAGCGAATTCTGCCGCCGGTTCACACTCCCTGATGATGTAAACGGTGAAGACATCGCTGCATCATTTAAGAACGGTGTGCTTACGGTAACAATCCCGCGCAAGGCACTTGCTGCTCCTAAAAGGATCGCAATTGCAGCCGCGTGATGAACAGGTTCCGGACAGAAAACCGATACCGGTTGTCGTTGACTGCCGGCCGGTTTCAATGCGAATGGTGCTTATCAACCGCAAAGATGAATAAGCAGTAACTTTTGTGCAGCCGGTGTATGGCTATGGTACACCGGCTGATTTATTTATTGTTGCTTCCCGCTGATTGTTATGCCCGCACTGGTACCTTTTGTCTTTATGTAATCGTTTACAACGGCAAGGGCGTCGTCATAATCATTTGTAAGAATCTGCAGTTTGATGCTTAATCCTGAAGATGTTGCTTCCGTAAGAGGTCCGTAAAATTTATTAATATGCGTAAAGTCCGTGTACGATGGAATTCCTGCCGACTGGAGCATACCCTGGATCAGCGCACAGTCACCCTGTCCTGCGAGCTGCAGAAAGGGCTGAGCGCTTTCTCCTGTCTGTACGCGTTCAAAGAAAGCTTTGCTGAATTCGTCAACGTCCTTTGCATCGTCAGCAGCAGCTGCTTCTGTAGACGAAATACGTTTTTTTTCATTTTTCCGCGAAACATATACCGTTACACAAATCAGGATGACTCCGCAGGTAATAATAACAGGCCACATAAGCCCCTCCTTGTTTATCGGGCATAATATAACTTTGCAAGCGCATATACAAGCGCAGAGTTCCAATAGATTGCTACTTCATTCGTACTGAAGGATTGATAATTGTCGACATAGCAGAGCAGCGGAGGTTTTCCGGCAAGAAGGTTTTGCGCGAATGCATCTTCAAGTTTCTCGTCGGGGCCGCCGACAAGCATACCTTTCATCGGGGTGTTCATTGCTATTGACGGGCGGTGATGCGGATGCTGAGGGCTGTGCGTACCGTAACCGGTAACGTAACATTCCGTCATGGGATTGCAGCCGAGCACGTAATTCACCTGCGCATATGCTGCCCCGATATACTTTTTTTTGCCTGTGATGTCGTACGCAAATGCAAGCAGATGTGCATCATTGAGCACTTCCATATTGCTTCCCCAGACAGTCTCTTTTATTGCAAGACCGAAACCCGAGTTTGCAGCTTGTGCAATCAATGCGTCAGCACGTTTCAGCACCGCATTTTTTGCTTCTTTTACGAGCCAGGGGCTGAATAAATCAGGATTGTTAATTATTATTTCATCACCATATCCTTCCATCTGCGCCCAGCCGTATTCTTCTTTCCATGATTCAGCATACGGACTTTTTCTCAGTTTTTCGGCGGCGCCGGCATATTTTGCATTGCCTGTTGCTTTGCAGAGCGCTGCGGCTGCGAAATACCGTTCGTCTGTATCGCTGGTGTCCGCATATGCACCTGTTTCGACCGTGGAAGGATTTGAGAATGCCTGAAATGAGTTCAGCTCAAGATAGTTCCATGCCCGTTCAGCTGCAGCAAGTGCCGTATTTGCAAACTGGGGATTACTGCTGCGGTAATATACCGCGGCAAGTGCCGTTGAGGCTGCAAAATCTGCGGTAGCGGCGGTGGAAACGGGAGAAACAATCAGCTGTTCTGTTTCCAGCTGCGGCATTACAAACGGCGGAAATTTTTTACAGGTGATTTTGTGGTATACGCCGCCGTCTGCACGCTGCATTTTAAACATCCAGTCCAGCTCCCATTGTGTTTCGCCAAGAATACTGAAGTTCCTGTATGTTTCGGAGGCAGCCTGATGTGCAAACAGAAGATCAGCAACGGTTTTTGCAGCCGGCACAACATAGCGGCCGTAATCGCCGGCATCGTGCCACCCGCCGTCTGCTTCTATATAGTCGTTTGTTCCGAAAATGCGTGCCTCTCCGAGATGACAGGCAGGGTGCCCGAATAGTGAACCGGTGACTTCCGTACCACAGCGTGAAAGCGTAAAATATGAAAGTGCATCGGTGAGAAGCGGGGTGTAGACAGAATCGCTGATGACGAACGGGAAGCTTTCATCGCTGCCGACTTTCACCGTGTACGTCCCCGGTTCCGTAATGCTCGAAAAATCAGCAGGCGCCGTATATTCAAATGCCATTTCGTCGCGTACCGGCTTTCCGAGCTTTCCCGAAAGGACTTCCGTCCCGTTTTTATCAAGTACGCTGAACAGCTGTCCGTCTTTTTGTACTTTAACGAATGCGGTTTTTCTGTCATTTGTCCGGTACCCTGTCTGATTTATCCGTACGATGTCAGCACCGCCGTTGCTTTCTTCTTTTGCAGAAATGGCATTGTTGAGCACGAGAGAGACATCCTGTATTGTTATTTCAACAGGCATTTTTATTTTGTCCCGGTCGGGAAAGGCGCCCATGTTGAAGGCAAGCCGCGGAGCAGGATCTGAAGCTTCCTTCATTTCAAAATCGAGAGAATATGTCCGGGCTTCCGGTGTAAATGTGTATGTGTCGATAGCATATGCATGATAATCTCCACCGTTGTATTGAATACGTACTTCGCAGCCTTTAGGAGATGAAGCGTTTGCCGTAAATTTGAATGTGTATCTTCCGCCCTGATACAACCGGAAACCGTCATAATAGAACTGGACACCGTAGTTGACATTACCTGTGGAAGAAAGCGTGATTGCAGCCTTTTTTGATCCGTACTGCACTGAGGCGTTTCCTCCTGCAAGATAAAAATTCCAGTTTGTCCCCCGTCGGCTGAAATCGCCGTTTTCAAGCTGATTCACACCTGTTTTCATCCAGATTTTCTGACCCGTATCAGTCTGCGGAAACGATTTGAAACTGGTTCCGCATGATATAAACGGAGTCATAATCAATAGAAAAAAAGGTAAAATAAAGGTGAGATATTTTTTCATACTATGTCCTTATAAGATAATTATAACATAGTTTACAGGTAAAACTGTACATAATGGAAAGAAAAAGCTAGAATAGCCTGATGGATAAAGAAACTGAAAAACATATAATTGAAATCGAAAAAAAACTTGCATATCTTGAGGATTTTGTTAATCAGCTTCAGGACGTTTGTGTCGGACAGGCAAAGCAGATAGATGTTCTTAAACAGGAAAATAAACTGATTTCGGGAAAACTGCAGGACTTGTCGGACAGCCTTGAAGAAATTCCTGACAGAAAACCTCCCCATTATTAATATTTCAGCAGGGATACTATGGAAAAAGCAAGTACACTTTATAAACGTGAACACAAAGCGGATTTCGGCCGCGAAAAAATTGATATTCTTTATGAAGATGAATTCATAATTGTCGTCAATAAACCTTCAGGAATGCTTTCTGTGCCGTATCCGGGCAGCCGCGCGCGGACAGCAGTCGGTGTTCTTGAGCAGCTTATGCGAAAGAACGGCACATATGCTGCACATCACAGACCTTTTGTGGTGCACCGGCTTGACCGCGATACATCTGGCGTTATGATGTTTGCGCTGTCTGAACACATGCAGCAGAAAATAATGGGAACCTGGCAGACAATGGTAACGGAACGACTGTACCGTGCAGTGGCAGAGAATACCTGCGAGACGGAGCTGCCGGATTACGGCATTATTGATGCACCTCTTGCGTATAATGCATATAACGTAGGTTTTGTTCCGAAGACAGGAGACAAGCCGGCGGGGAAGGCGCATTCAGGGAAAAAATCGGGCAGTGAAAAATCAATTTACGAACGGCATCTTGATTTTGCAGGCGGACAAGCAAAGTTTAAAACCATAGCAGCCCGGACCCATTTCAGGGTAATTGAACGGGGTGCAACGCATACGATGTTTGAATTAAGCCTTGATACCGGCAAAAAAAATCAGATTCGCGCGCATCTTGCATCAAAAGGGTATACGCTGGCTGGTGATGAAAATTACCATGCGAAGACGGATCCGTTCGGACGCCTTGCGCTTCATGCCCGTACACTTAAGTTTACTCATCCTGCGACAGGCAGTCATATGAAGTTTGAAGTTCCTGAGCCGGCGGAATGGCTTGCATATGTACACCGCGGAGATCCGCATCCTGTCCTTCCTGTATGGCAGAAAGAATATGCGGCAGGGCAATACACGGAAATGAAAACGCATAATGACAAGCAGAAAGATATATATAAAAAGACAAAGACATATGTGAGCGGAAAAAAACTTGCACATATGAATTTTATGGAGCGGGGAAAAACCCTGCGGGGGAAATAATAATAATAATCACTGGTATGGAGAAAGTTTTATGAAAAAGCGATTGCTTGCTGCAATGGTTTATGGTTTCTTTGCAGCCGTGTCCATTTTTGCAGCCGACGGTGTAATGTCCGGAGAGAAGGATATTAAAGTCGTACAGACAAAGTGGTTCGATATCATCTATCCGAAGGATTCGGAAGAAAGTGCTGCGCTGCTTGCGGATAATGCTGATACAATTTACGGAGAAGTTTGTTCATCTCTCGGTACTGAACAGTGGGCAAGATTTCCTGTCGTCATTTCTCCATCCCGGGACGAATATAATGCGTTTTTTACGGCAGCGTATTACAACCATATTGTATTATACGATACATTGGAATCGGAAAGTCTGGCTGTTTCTTCCGATTCGCTGCTGTCGACATTCCGGCATGAGCTGACTCATGCGGTTACATATAATATGAAGAATAAATTCTGGAGGACTGTCGATGCAATTTTCGGCGACGCAGTAAATCCCGGATGGTTGTTCTTGACGAGTTCACATGCAGAGGGTGCAGCTGTTTCTTCCGAAAGTATGAGCGGTGAGGGACGGCTGAATGATTCTTACAGCGCGCAGATGGTACGGCAGGCAAAACTCGAGGGAATGTTTCCGGGATATGCCGACATATATGGTGCGCACGACAGATATCCAGGTAATCAGAATTATTATTTTGGAGGCGCATTTGATTCGTGGCTTCAGAAGACGTACGGCATGGAAAAATATGCGCAGTTCTGGTATAAGTGCGTAAACTTCCAGACGATTCATCAGTCTCTTGCATTTAAATCGGTCTATGATATTTCCGTAAAAGATGCGTGGAAACTATTTGAAGAATCGGTTGAAGTCCCCGATATTCCCGCAGATCCGCTGGTTAACGACGGGTATGCCGATTACTTTTCCGGGACGAATGTCAGGTCTCAGGAAAACAAACGGGAATCGCGGTACACATCGCTTTCTGCCGGAGAAACCGGATTTGCATACTGTGATAAATATGGTAATAGTTTCTGGTTTTCAGAATGGAAGGACTCTATCCGTCAGTATAAAAAACCCCGGAAATTATTTACCGTTTCAAATGCAACAAGGGTTCAGCTTTCTGCAGACGGAAAGTATGCGGCGGTAAGTCTGACAAGTGCAGGCCATGCCGTATTAAAGAACGAAGTACGGATATACGGGTTGAGGAGCCGCAGCTGGTATTATATGAAAGAAACGGGACTCCGCGATGCGGCTGTCATTACACACAGCGGCAGGCAGTATCTTGCAGCGGTTAAAACGAAGTCCCGGAATGCGGCACTCTATATTTATGCACTTGAAGAAAATAATGCAGGGACACGGATTTGCAGCGCTGAACTCGTGAAACAGATTCCGTTCCCTGCCGGCACCGTTCCGTTTTCGCCCGCCGACAGTGGCGATGGTTCCGTGGTATATGTGTATAAAAATGGTATGAACTGGTCAATCCGTTTTTATTCAATCGCCGACGGTACAACGGCAGAATATAAGGCTCCGGTCGGACGTATGGTAATCAGGAACGTTTCGTCTGCCGGCAGTTATAACGGTGAAAAGAGGTATACGTTCTCATGGACGAAACCCGGTTCAATGCCGCGGTTCGGTGAACTGCTTACCGGTTCCGGCCCGGACGCATCTATGAAACTTCAATCAAACGACGTATCCGGCGGTGTGTACAACCCTGTCATGCTCAAAACAGGATTAGTTGTATATTCCGGAGAATTTTTCTGCGACTGGCGGCTTATTACAGTCGACCCTGAAAAAATTGCGGAAGATACATTTATCGTGCAGAATGAAGCGGAAAAACTTGTTCCGATGGTGAATATGATTAACAAAAATACGAGTGACTCGGGAGCGGCGGACAGTGTACAGACAGGCTTTCCGCAGCTTGAAAATGCAAAAAAATATAATCCGTTTAATTATTATAAACGAGGTCTGCTTCTGCCATTCAGCGATAACTCGACATATGTCTATAAAGACGGGGAATTTTCTTCATTGTCACTTCCTTTCGGCGTTACGTATGCGACGTCAAACCCGTGGTCGTCAGGCATTGCTGAGCTGTCCGCAGGCTATAATCCGTTAACAAACAGCGGGGCGTTAAAAACATATTTCAAGAGCGGAACTGACACATCCCTGTTTTCTTATGAGCTGTACAATCAGGTTGAATTTGACCGGTACGGATATAAACAAACGATGAACGTCCTCCAGTTTTCGTCGGAGATACCTGTCGGAAACGTTTCCTATATTACATTTGAAAATGAAACTGATGTTTTTGAAGGGCGCCAGAGCCTGACCGGAATTACGAATGACATGCTCAGCGACGCACTGAAGAGCGGCCGCATATATAATCCGCTGTCTGCTTTCGGCTGGCTTGAAAGCAGTGACATGACCGCCTTATTCGTCGGAGAGAATCATTTTTCTGCCGGATATACAAATATTCACAGGACAGGACCTGGAACGTACGAGCAGGGCGGATTCTCCGTCTCCGCGGCATATCTTGCATCATATGATTCCGAGTCAGGCGCTGATCCGTCGTGGAGCAACTTCTATCAGAATCTTTCACCGGAAATTATTATCAAGTCGCCATGCCTTCTGCCGTATATATGCAGTTACGGATATACGTATAATTTTCCGTTCAAAATTGAGTCAGCACTTTTTCCTTCAGAGTCTACGTTCCTGAATAATACGGAGACTGTTGTGCTGTTTGCAGGAGAAGTTCAGAAAGCTGTTCCGTTTTTTACGCTGCTGTACATAAGCAGATACAGGCTCTCTGCAGAATATACGGGCGCATTTAAATATGCAGGCAAATCGTGGGATTTCCTCAATACACCCGAACTTGTAAATCAGCTGTTTGCCGGAGATATGGATTACTCTGATTCTGTCGGACTGCAGGCGGTATTAACGATGATTCCGAACTTTGGCGTTTTTGCAAGCTATACAGCTTCTTTTAATCTCAGCGCGGAGCTGAAATATCGTATTCGCCGGACAGACATTCAGACACCGTTTTACTTTGAGGTTGGTTTTGTCGCATCGTATTAAACAAGAATATACTTATTAAGTGAAAAGGCCGGCTTATACAGTAACGCCGGTCTTTTTGTTTTTACTTTATTTTGTCAGCGTGATAAAAGCTTTATAGCTGTTATATGCCTGACATATATCTTCGCTGCTTGTAATTTCCCAGGGTGCGTGCATGCTCAATACCGAAACGCCTGCATCAAGTACGTTCATACCGTATTTTGCAGCAAGATACGCGATAGTGCCGCCTCCGCCCTGATCGACTTTGCCAAGTTCGGCCATCTGGAAGGGGACATTGTTTTCTTTCATGATGTTCCGCACTTTTGCAATGAACTCGGGATTTGCGTCGCTTGCGGAAGTCTTTCCCCTGCTTCCTGTGTACTTGTTGAATACGATTCCGCCGCCAAGGAACGATGCATTGTCCTTGTCGTACAGTCCGCTGTTCATGGGGTCGTATGCGGCGTTTACATCGCTTGAAAGCATTGAGCTGTTCGCAAGGCAGCGCCGCAGTGTCAGTTCGTTGTAACCGCCGGGCATGCGGGAAATAACTTCTGCTGTGGCATTTTCAAAGAAATGAGAACCCATACCGGTGGCACCGACGCTGCCGATCTCTTCCTTGTCGACGCAGAGGCAGCAGTTTGTGCGGGAGGCTGCTTTGCCCGTTAACAATGCCTGTACTGAAGTAAAGGCACACGAGCGGTCATCCTGCCCATAGGCAAGAATAAGCGAGCGGTCCAGACCGCAGTCCCTGGCGTTTCCGGCAGGAACAACTTCAAGTTCAGCAGAACCGAAATCGTCTTCTTCAATGCCGTATTTTTCTTTTAACAAATTCAGGATTGCTTTTTTTGCTTTATCCTTTTCTTTCGTTTCCTTTGAATCTTTGGTATCTTTTGCCGTATCGTTTTTTGAAGGAATTTCCGAACCGAATACTATATCAAGATTTTCTCCGGGAATAAAATCGGAAGCTTTATCTTTCATCTGGTCTTGTGCAAGGTGCGGAAGAATATCCGATATACAGAATACAGGATCACTTTCATCTTCCCCGATTTTTATATTTACCGTTGAACCGTCCGTTTTACAGACAACGCCGTGAATGGCCAGCGGCAGCGTAACCCACTGGTATTTTTTTATGCCGCCGTAATAATGCGTATTAAGATACACGACGAAATCTTTTTCATACAGCGGGTTCTGCTTTACATCAAGCCGCGGTGAATCAATATGCGCGCCGAGTATATTCATGCCGTCTTCAATATTTCCGCTGCCTATTTCAAACAGAGCAATCGTTTTATTCATTTTTTGTATGTATACTTTGTCGCCCTGTGCAAGTGTTTCATATGCGTTGATGTCTTTGTATCCCTGCTGCTCTGCAAATTTAATAATCTGCTGTACACATTCGCGTTCCGTTTTTCCGTTGTTCAGAAAATTTTTGTAATCGGAAATAAGTGTTTCATTCATAAAAAGTGCCTCGATATAAACAATATAGCTGTTGGTAACAAATATACTGAAAAAACGAAGATTATGACAGAGATAGAGTAATTTCCGGATGATGTACCTGTATAGTTTGCTAAATTTCCGATTCGTTGCTATTATATAGCGGAGGTTCGTGTATAAATTGTATTACCGCGTTGTTGATGAATTAGTGGAAACCGCAGGAAAAGAACTTGACAGTAGAAATTCTGCAAAAAGTTCCGCAAGAAAAAAGCGGGCGAAAGAACTGTATGAGTTGTTCGATTGCATCGGGACTTTTTCCGCAAAAGAAGATATAAAACTCGACGTTGCAATGAATATTGCGACATTTCCTGAAATTTACATTCCGCAGCTGAAAAATGCGCTTGGTTCAGGCAGGGAGGAAGTGTCATTCGGCGACATCGGCTGTTTTATGATAGACAGGAACATAAAGATAAAGGCACTTATTGATTACATGAAGACATATCAGAGATTGTGCGGCGAAGCAAAGACGTGGATTACGGAAAAAGATGCCGACCGCGAATGTATTTGGGAATACGTGTGGGAAAAGGAGCGGCAGCGGTTGAATGCCGCACTTCCTGCGCGCGGAAAATCTGTTTTTTTGTTTGATGACGAATTTGAAGCCGACCAGTTCCGTGAAGATTATTACGGTGATTTCGGAATGGTAATGCAGGTTGAGGTAAAAGAACAGCGGGCGTTCGGAAAATACGATATGTCTTGGTTTACCGGCGTTCCTTCAGGTATTTCATATAATGAAGCGGTTATGTACGCGCGGAATTACTGGAACGGCAGGGAAAATGATGAACCTGTATGGGAATATCTGTTGGACGGGATATATGTACTTACTCCTGTTGAGGACGATGTGCCGGAGCTGCCCGATATAGTGTATAAGGAATAAATTGGTAGTATGATTCGCATTGCACTTGTGGAAGACGAGGATATATACGTATCGTCTTTTAAGGATATGCTTTCGCGCTATGAGAAAAGCAGGGAAACGACTGTCGATCTGACTGTTTTTACCGACGGGTCGGAAATAGTTAAAAATTATTCTGCTTCGTTTGATATTATTTTTCTTGATATAAAAATGAAGGAAATGGACGGGATGACTGCCGCCAGGGAAATCCGCAGGATGGATACGGAGGTGGTAATCGTTTTTATTACGAATCTGATTCAGTATGCAATAAAGGGATATGAAGTGGACGCCCTTGATTATATGGTAAAACCTGTTTCGTATTTTGCCTTTTCCCAGAAGCTGGACAGAGCCGTTTTACGGATCAGGCACAGGAACGACACCTATATCAGCGTGCAGTATGAGAATTCACTTAGAAAAATAAGACTGAACGACATTTACTACATTGAATCGCAGGGGCATATCCAGACTTTTCATACTATCGACGGCGAAATAAAAATACGTGACAAAATGGATGATATAGAAAAGCGTCTTCAGGCACAGGATTTTTACCGGAGCAATAAAGGCTATCTTGTTAATATGAAATACGTGACGGGAGTTGAAAACGGATACTGTTTAATAAAGGGTGAAAGGCTTATTATCAGCAGGAATCGTAAGAAATCCTTTATGGATGCACTGACAAAATATATGAGCGGTAATTTATTATGACGCCGGTTTATCAGGATATTCCGAGAATTTATACGGCGGTTGCAGAATGTTTTGCGTGTTTTATTTATGTCTTTCTGCTGAAAAAGCGCAGGAATGTAAAAACGCTCGTGCTCTTCAGTGTTTTATTTTTTGTGTATCAGGGGATTCTGCTTGTATCGACAGGCAATGTTTCAAATACCTACTGGATTCCTATTATGATTGCCGCATTTCTGAGCATGTGGATATATCTGCGGTTGTGCTGCAGCGGTTCGTGGACTTTTATCGGATACATGACAGCTGCAGCTTTTCTGCAGGCTGAACTTGCGGCATCTCTTGAATGGCAGCTTCATTCGTATCTTTTCTTTTACCGCAGGCTGCCTCATGTTTTTATTCCCGTACTTTTTATAGTTGTGTACATTGCTGCATTTTCGGCATTTTATTTTTTTGAAAAACTTATTGCAAAGGAACAGGGAGCAGAAATCAATGGCAGAGAATTTATTCTTGCTTTCTGTATTACGGTGTTTTCTTTTGCATTCAGCAATCTGAGTTTCGTTGATTCAAGCCTGCCGTTTACCTCCCAGTCCATAAAGGATATTTTCAATATACGTACCCTTGTCGACGGCATGGGGCTTGGCATTCTGTATGCATACCAGAATTATATTGAAGAGACCCGCCTTAAAAATGAACTTACGTTTATACAGACGATTCTTGACAGTCAGTATAAAAATTTTCAAAACTACCGCGAGAGCATTGAAGTTGTCCATATAAAATATCATGACTTGAAACATCAGATAGAAGCACTTCGTGCAGAAGAGGATCCTGAAAAACGAAGGCAGTGGATTAATTCTATGGAAAATGAACTTGAACTGTATGAGATAAATTTCAATACAGGAAACAAGGTTCTTGATACTATTTTGTCGGGCAGGCAGCTTTTATGTAAAAAATACGATATTCACAGTACCTATGTCGTCGACGGATCAAAACTCGATTTTATTACAGAAAGCGATATATGTTCCATATTCGGCAATATTCTTGATAATGCAATAGAGGCTGTTCAAAAAGTTACTGATTCTGAAAAACGGCTTATTCACCTGAGAACTTCAACTCAGCGAAGATTTATAGTTATAGAATGCGAGAACTATTTTACGGGGGAACTCCGTATGGACAACGGAGTTCCTCTGACAACGAAGGAAAACAGCGGATATCACGGATACGGAATAAAAAGCATACGGTATACTATAAAAAAATACGGCGGGAACGTCGTTATTGAACCCGATAAAAACTGGTTCAGAATCACAATTCTTATTCCCGTCCAGAAATAGTTTTTATGTGTAAATTCTGATGGTGCATGTCCTCAGTTTCTGACAATTCGTGCCGTGTTTTCGACAGTTTGTGCTGTTGAGAATCACTTTTGTCAAATTTCATTTATACTCATAATCCGAGCAAACTGTTGAATTGCAGTCGAATTATTCCGGAGGAATCTGTATGAATGTAAAAACGAAGAAAAGATGGATAGTTTTTTCCATTCTTTTAGTAGTGGTTGTTGTTCTGAATATTGCGTTGAACATTTTCAGCGGCTATGCCGATCTGTATCTGGGCGGACGTAAAGCCGTTGTTAAACAGGCCGCAGGCACAGAGAAGTGGGACAGTCAGTATTATAAATCTTCTTATGACAGCGTTGAAGCTACAGAAAAAGCCGCTGCCGCTATAGTTGAAAAAATCGAATCTGAAGGCATTGTTCTGCTCAAGAACGACGGTGCTCTGCCGCTGAACGTCAGTTCTCAGCCGAAAGTTACCGTCTTTGGACGCGACGCTGCCGATCCCGTTTACGGCGGCTCCGGTTCCGGTTCAGTCGACCTTTCGAGCGTAATCAGTTTTAAAAGCGGCCTTACAAATGCCGGTTTTGACGTTAATCCTGCCGTTTATGATGTACTGGAAAAATACGCGTCATACACAGAGAAAGCAAACGCAATGGGGGGAAAAGAGAGGGTGTATGCGCATCCCAAAGCGAATATTGTCATGGACAAACCGGAAGCGTCTTCCTATTACGTGGGGGAAATGCCGGTGGAAAATTATACCCCTTCTGTCCGGGACAGTTTCAAAATTTATAACGGTGCTGCCGTCATTATGATAGGGCGCGGCGGCGGCGAAGGCGGAGACCTTGCCAGAGATATGAAAGGCTGGGATTCTCATTACACGCCGGGGCAGCATGAACTTCAGCTTAACTATGATGAAAAACAGCTTATAAAGCTTGCGGAAGACAACTTTGAAAAAGTAGTCGTCATCGTAAATGCAAGTACCCAGATGGAACTGGGAGTGCTTAAAAATGATCCGAAAGTCAATGCCGTCCTCTGGATAGGCTCCCCTGGACAGTCTGGATTTAATGCAGTCGGAAAAGTACTCAGCGGCACTGTGAATCCGTCCGGAAAAACGGCAGATATTTATCCGGCTGATTTTACAAAAGATCCGACATTCGTCAATTTCGGCAGTTATCAGTATTCGAATATTAATAAAAATAATGCAACCGGCAATGCATACTTCGTTGAATACGAAGAAGGCATTTACGTCGGCTACCGTTATTACGAAACTGCCGCCGTTGAGAACTTTATTAATTATGATGCTGCCGTTGTGTATCCGTTCGGATACGGCCTGAGCTATACGACATTCGACTGGCAGGTTACCGGCAAAAAACTCGGAAATACTGACGGCACGATTTCCGTCGACGTCAAAGTTTCAAATACTGGCAGTACGGCGGGGAAAGACGTTGTCGAGATGTATTATTCTGCTCCGTACTATAAAGGAGGCATAGAAAAAGCTGCCGTCGTTCTGGGAGATTTTGCAAAAACCCGTCTGCTTGCTCCCGGCGAATCGCAGACACTTACGCTTTCTATTCCTGTTGAATCGATGGCTTCCTATGACTATAAAAAAGAGAAAGCGTATGTACTTGATAAAGGCGATTATAAAATCAGGCTGCAGTCTGACTCTCATACTATGAAAGCCGGCATTGATGAAATAACGTATACGGTAAAAAATACTATCGTGTACAGTGGCGGCAATCACCGCAAATCAGACAAGGCCGCTGTGACGAATGAATTCGACAATGTATCTGCCGCATTCAAGGATGATGCAGAACCTGGGTATGCGCGCAATTTTTCCCGTGCCGATTTTGCAGGTACGTTCCCGACAGCTCCGACTGCCGCCGACCTTGTTGCACGCGATGATGTCGCCGCAGGATGGAAAGCATATAAAGCTGCCGATCATATTAACAAAGATTCCGTTACACCTGAGTTCAACAAGAAGAACGGGCTTACACTTATTAATATGCGCGGACTTGATTATGACTCACCGCTGTGGAATACGTTCCTTGATCAGCTTAATCCCGATGAGATGTCAAAGGCGATTATGAGCGCTGCATACAATACGGCTGAACTTCCGTCACTCGGCGCTCCTGCTACAAAAAATTTTGACGGACCTGCCGGCTTCAGTTCGTTTATGACGACAACACATGGTATTGCATATCCGTCTGAAATTGTTATTGCCTCCACGTATAACACGGAACTTGCAAAAGAAATGGGAGAAATGGTCGGAGATGAAAGTCTTGCGCTTAAGCTGCAGGGATGGTATGCACCTGCCATGAATACGCACCGCTCTCCTTTTGCGGGCCGCAATTTTGAATATTATTCAGAGGACGGTCTGCTTGCGGGAAAAATCGCATCTGCAGTCGTTTCCGGCTGCGGTGAAAAGGGGCTTATGACCTTCATCAAGCATTTTGCACTTAACGATCAGGAGACGAACCGTGTAAACAACGGAATCGCATCATGGGCCAACGAACAGGCTGTCCGAGAAATTTACCTGAAACCGTTCGAAACTGTTGTAAAGACGGCAAAAGCCCCGCTCAAATATTATGCCGATACGAAAGGTACGCTGACTGAAAAAGACATGAACGCATCTACTGCCGTTATGTGTTCATTCAACCGCATCGGATCAACATGGAGCGGCGGCACGAACGCACTGCAGAACACGATTCTCCGCGGAGAATGGGGATTCAGGGGATTTGTTCTCACTGATTTTAATCTATACGACTATATGTACGTTAATCAGGGACTTAATAACGGTACGGACATGATGCTTACATTCAGCGCTATGAAAAGCGCGGAAGATATGACAAGTCCGACTGCCCAGAATGCAATCAGAACTGCTGCTCACAATGTCTGCTATGCTGTTGCGAATTCGAGCGCGATGAACGGCATTGTTCCCGGCTCGACCGTTGTGTTCAAGCTTGCGGTCTGGGAAACTGTACGTATCGCAGTCGACATAGTTCTTGCCGTGCTTTTTATTCTTGCAGCGCTGCGGATTATTATGAAAAAAGAAGAAAAATAAACAAAGAGCAAAACTGCAGTGTTTGAAAAATTAAGTCATTACAAACACGGGCTTTATTTTTCAGACTCCGCAGGCCGTCCCGTAAGAAAAATTCAGGGACGGCCTGTGTTGTTTTGTACAGAGGTATGATTTGGATATTACAGATGCTATCAGTAAAATGACTATTGAAGAGAAGGCGTCGCTTACAACAGGTAAGGATTTCTGGCAGACGCGCAACATAGACAGGCTGGGGGTACCCTCGCTGTTTTTATCGGACGGTCCGCATGGTCTGCGTAAGCAGGCTGCCAAGGCTGACCGCATCGGTTTGAATGCATCCGTTCCTGCCACCTGTTTTCCGACAGCTTCCGCAGTTGCGAATACATGGAATCCCGATATTGTCAGGCAGATGGGAGAGGCTCTTGGTAAAGAAGCTGCATCAATGAATGTGCAGGTGCTTCTCGGCCCGGGGATCAACATCAAGCGCAATCCGTTGTGCGGGCGTAATTTTGAATATTACAGCGAAGATCCGTATCTTGCAGGAAAACTTGCCGCATCATGCATACAGGGAATCCAGAGCAGAAACGTTTCGGCGTGCGTAAAACATTTTGCCGCAAACAATCAGGAAGAGCGGCGCATGGTTATAGACACAATCGTCGACGAGCGGACGCTGCGCGAGATTTATCTTACGGCTTTCGAGATTGCCGTAAAGGAAGGCCGCACCCGTTCCATTATGGCGTCATACAATATGCTCAACGGCACTCATGCGGCCGAAAACCATCATCTGCTTGTGGACATTCTGCGGAAAGAATGGGGATTCAACGGTGTAGTTGTTTCCGACTGGGGCGGCGACTGCAACCGTATTCCGTCGATACAGTGCGGCCTTGACCTTGAAATGCCGGTGAATGCCGGTATTTCTGATGTGGAAATTGTTAATGCAGTGCGCAGCGGTAACCTTGACGAAGCCGTACTGGACGCAAGCGTGAGGCGCATTATCGAGCTCGGCAGAAATACGGCCGCAGCTGAGCACTTTGATTTTGACAAAAAGGCACATCACAGACTTGCGCGGAAGATTGCGGCGGAAGCCGTCGTGCTGCTTAAAAATGAAAACAACATTCTTCCGTTAAAGGAAAGCGCGCGGACTGTTTTTATCGGCGATTTTGTAAAAAATCCGCGGTACCAGGGAGCCGGTTCTTCCATGGTAAATGCGACAAAAATTGATACTGCTTACGATATGATCAGCGATATTCCGGGAGTTACGTATGCAAAGGGATACGAACGCCACGGAAAGAGGAACATGAATCTGTTTCGGGAAGCCTGTATATGCGCCGGAAAAGCTGATACCGTCGTTTTATATATGGGACTCGACGAAATGTCGGAAGTGGAAGGCCTTGACCGCAGAACGCTTGCGCTGCCTGAAAATCAGACGGAGCTGCTCGCGGAAATTGCAAAAGTTAATAAAAATATTGTCGTAGTTCTTGCGTGCGGATGCGTCGTCGAAATGCCGTGGATTGATTCCGTGCGTGCAGTCGTTCACGGATACCTTCACGGGCAGGCAGGTGCGGGTGCCGTAGTTGACATACTGTACGGCAGAGAAAATCCTTCCGGAAAACTTGCGGAAACATATCCCCTTCAGTACAGCGACATACCATCGTCGTCTAACTTTCCGGGAAAGGAAGTAAGCGTTGAGTACAGGGAAGGTTTGTATGTCGGATACCGTTATTTTACGACAGCCGGAAAAAAGGTATTGTTTCCGTTTGGTTATGGTCTCAGCTACACGACGTTCAAATACGGAAATATTTCGGTTTCGAAAAATGGCGTTGTATTTACGATAACGAATACCGGCAGCCGGGCCGGTGCAGAGACAGCCCAGCTGTATGTGGGTAAGGCAGACAGTCTGCTGTTCCGTCCAGTACGCGAGCTGAAAGGATTTTCAAAAGTATTTCTTGAACCGGGAGAGACAAAAGAAATACAAATAGAATTCGACGACAAAACGTTCCGGTATTTCAATACAGTGTCGGATAAATGGGAAATAGAACCCGGCGTATACCGGATTGAAATAGGGGCGAGCTGCACCGATATCCGTCTTACAGCCGGATACACTGTTGCCGGAACGGAAGCTCCACAGCTCTATGAAAGGGGAGAACTCCAATCATATTATACGGCAGACGTACTTCATGTCGGCGACGCTGAATTTGAAAAACTGCTGGGATACAAACCAGTTGAACCCCGGTGGGACTGTACAAAAAAGCTTGAATACAATGATACGCTCAGCCAGCTTTTCTATGCAAAAGGTACAATGGGCAGGTTTGGGTTTCATGGAATGCAGTTTGCATATAAATTTTTTAAATTAATCCGCAATACGATGATGGTCAATACATTTGATATGTCCCTGTTCCATATGCCGTTCTGGGGCATTGTCCGCATGTCGGGAGGTGTAATCGACTTCCCGATGCTCGACGGCATTATGGAAATGGTAAACGGAAAATTCTTCCGCGGATTAGGAATATTCATAAAGGCAAAAAAAGCAAAATCAAAGAGAGATAAACAGCGGGAGGCGGCTCATGAGTAATGAACAGAGAGAAGAGACAAAACGATCCGGTTTTTTTGCGGAATTCAAAAGAAAACATCCGACTATTGTGGAATTCATCATATTTTTTCTGATAAGCAACGGTGTAACTGTTCTTCAGTTGATACTGATGCCGCTGTTGAAATACCTGTTCGGGTTTACACCGCTTGTCGATACGAATTTTCAGGTACTGCAGGTGGGCAGAAACCTTGATGGAAGCAGTTACTTTGTGTTTGATTATGCCGCGGGAGCACTGTCTGCCGGCGGTGGCGGCGGGCTTGCATATTTTCTTGCCGTTGAGATAACATTGCTTAGCGCGCAGGTAATCAATTTTTTTCTGCAGCGCAACGTTACGTTCAAATCAAATTCAAGCATCGGTAAAGCAGCCGTGTGGTACTTTATTGCGTGGGTTATTATTTCTGTTGGTGCATCTGCCCTGCAGGGGCTGTACAAAGTCCCTGTTTATGCTTTCTGCATGAATCATCTTGGGAAAGGTGTGGGTATTACTGTTGCCGACATCATAACGATGATTATCAACAGTGCAATTTCATTCTGGGTTTTCTTTCCGATTATGAAGCTGATTTTTAAACAGGATACCAATAAAAAAGAGATAAAGTAATGAAACTTTTAAAAGCGCGGGTCGTTATGGCCAGTGATTCATTATCCAGATGTATATACAGCCGCTGTCCCGATTTGCGGGGCATATAATAATGCGAGGATTACTGATACAATGCTTGGTAACATAAAGGACAAACAGTTGTTCTTCATATACAGTAAAGATCTGCATTCGTACGCATCGGAACATGTGATAGATTTGTCCGGTTTGTATATCGGGGGGTTACCTTGAAATTACTTTCTATAGCAGTGCCTTGTTTTAATTCTGAATCATACATGAAACGCTGTATTGAATCGCTGCTTCCGGGCGGTGATTCTGTCGAGATTATCATTGTCGATGACTGTTCATCAGACGGGACGCTTGCAGCCGCGCGTCAGTACGAGGAAAAGTATCCCGGAATTGTACAGGCAGTACATCGTGAAGCAAACGGCGGACACGGTGCGGCTGTTATGACAGGGCTGAAAAATGCGCAGGGAGTCTATTTTAAAGTTGTCGACAGCGACGACTGGGTGAACCCCGAAGCATACGAAAAGATACTTTCGTTATTGCGGACGTATAAAGAACCCGGAAAACAGCTTGATATGGTACTCAGCAATTTCGTATATGAAAAGCAGGGTGCGTCCAGAAAAAAAGTGATGAGATATACGAACAGTATTCCCGAAAACAAAATTTTTACATGGAACGACTGCGGACATTTTCATACGGGAACATATATATTGATGCATTCAATAATTTACCGTACAAAGATGCTCATCGATTCGGGACTTCAGCTGCCGGAACACACGTTTTATGTCGATAACATATTCGCCTTTTATCCGCTGCCGCATGTAGAAAAAATGTATTACCTGAATGTTGATTTTTACCGGTACTTCATCGGGCGTGACGATCAATCGGTTCAGGAAACTATAATGATAAAACGGATAGATCAGCAGCTCCGTGTAAACTACCTGATGGTTGATGTTTACAAAAACGCCCTGCCGCTTATGGAGGGGAACCGGAAACTTGTAAAGTATATGTACAAATACCTTGAGATCATTACTTCCGTTTCGACTATTATGCTGTTCCTTGACGGTTCAAAAGAGGCCCTTGAAAAGAAACACCTCCTCTGGGAATATATAAAAGAAAATGATATACATACGTGGCGGAAGATGCGTGCGCGTTTTATGGGTTTTATGATGAATCTGCACGGCAAGTTCAGCAGGATGCTCTGTATAGCGACTTACCGGCTCGTGCAGAAAATTTACGGTTTTAACTAGAGATTTTCGCAGCCATCAGAGAATTTTTTCTGCCAGTTCGAGGGCGGCGGCAATTGTGTCGTCCATGTCGAAATACTTGTACATGCCGAGCCGCCCGCCGAAAATAACATGCGGGATGCCTTTTTCGACGGTTTTTGCAGCAAGTTCCTTATAGCCTGCAAACAGCGCTGTATTTTTTTTATCGTTGACCGGATAATATGGTTCATCACCTTTTTTCCATTCCACAGGATATTCTTTTGTGATGACGGTCGAATCATTCTGTATACTTTCAAAATGTTTATGTTCAATAATACGCGTGTACGGTACTTTGCTGCTTGTGTAGTTTACTACCGCATTTCCCTGATAGTTTTCAACAGGGAGTGTTTCCGTGTCGAACCTCAGACTCCGGTACTCGAGATTGCCAAGTGCAGAACCGAAATATTCATCGATCATACCCGTATACACAAGTGTATCTGCCATTTTTTCATAATTCGTTTTATCGGCAAGAAAATCAGTATTAAGCTGCACATCGGCACGTGTAAGCATTTTTTCAATTATCTGTGTATATCCGCCGATGGGAATTCCCTGATATTTATCATTGAAATAATTGTTATCATAAATAAAGCGCACCGGAAGGCGTTTTATGATTTCCGGCGGCAGTTCAGTGCAGGGGCGTCCCCATTGTTTTTCAGTATATTCTTTAATAAGCAGTCTGTAGATATCTGTACCGACGAGTGCGACTGCCTGTTCTTCAAGATTTGCAGGAGTGCGTCCTTTCATGACGGCCGCCTGTTCCGCAATGCGTTTTTCCGCCTGGGATGGGGTAATGACATCCGGCCATATTTTGTTGAACGTATTCATGTTGAACGGCAGGTTATAGATATACCCGTTATAATCTGCTACCGGACTGTTTGTGTATCTGTTGAATTCCGCGAAAGAGTTTGCATATTCCCATATGTCCTTACGATCAGTATGAAAGATATGTGCGCCATATATATGTACTTCAATTCCATGTATTTTTTCCGTATAGATGTTTCCGCCGGCGTGAGCCCTGCGTTCAAGCACCAGGCATTTTTTCCCTTTTCGTGCGGCCTGGTCTGCAATGACAGCAGAGAAAAGGCCTGCACCGACAAGCAGTAAATCGTAATGTTTTGTATCCATAAATAGTACTATAGCATTTTTTACATACTGTGACACTGCTCTTTATTTTTTCGGAGGGTTTAATACTCAGTTTCTTGCGGCGAAATATGTTGATTAGTGCGGTGGAATTATTGATTGTAAGTTATCCTTTTTTATAGTAAAGTATGTGTCCGTTTGGAGGTGTATATATGGTTGAGCTTATCACAGGCCCTATGTTTTCAGGAAAATCAACATTGCTGTTTCAGAAAATGGAACGGTATGTATATGCCCATAAAAAGATTGTGCTTGTACGTCCTGAGCGAGATGTCAGGACTTTTTTTTCCCACTCACCGCTCGATAACGGACTCAGAAAACTGGCTGATGCGAAAAAGATAGATACGGTTGCGCTTTCAGCTTTTACCAAATGTACCCGGTTTGACGATTATGATGCAGTATTCGTCGACGAATATTTTATGATAGCAGACTGCTGGTGTCTTGCAGGTTCATGCCGTTCCGAACAGGATGTGTATTTTGCAGGGCTGCTTGCAACGTCAGAATGTGCGTTGTTCGGTGAAGCTGTAAAACTTCTTCCATACTGCGATTCAATAATTAAACTTAACGGTGTCTGTACCCAGTGCGGCAGTCAGATAGGAAACTATTCTTACTACAAGCAGGGGCTTAAAACGAACGATATTGTCGTAGGTGACAGTGAATATACATGTCTGTGCCGTGACTGTTATATGAAAAACCAGAAAGAGAAAGAAACCCAGCCGAAACTTGATGCGCTGAAATGAATGGATAATCGCTGATACATATTTACCGTTTTTTGTCAATAGATAGATTTTCTCAATTTTCAATTGACTAAATTCTGTTATTCGTGTTATAAGATATCTTCACTTTTTTGCATGCATATTTATGCAATATAATATATAATTTTTGTATTTTATTGCATGTTTTATCTTCTTTTTTTTAAAAAGAGATTGACAAAAAATAAGCAACACTTTAGTATGTCGTGCATTGTTGAAAAATGGAATTGCAAAGGCGCAGAAAAAAGAGGCCGGATAGGGCTTTTTTCTTCTGCGTCTTTTTTTTTACGTGGAGGTAAACTTATGGCAGATGCTTATGAGATAAAACAACCGGAAAACGGAGAACAGGCGGCAGCTGCAGATTCTCAGCCCTCAAAAATTCAGATTGTCATACAGAACCTGAGTGTGATTTATAAAGACGACGGAACACGCGGTGAAACAGTTGCGCTTCAGGATGTGAATCTTGACATAAAAAAAGGAGAATTCGTTTCACTTGTAGGACCAAGCGGCTGCGGAAAGACGACTTTACTTCGTGTCATCGCCGATCTTATTCCTGCAACGTCAGGCGACGTTTTTATAAGCGGCCTTACTCCCCGGGAAGCACGTCTTGAAAAACGTTTCGGCATCGTATTTCAGAATCCTGTCCTGATGGACTGGCGGACAATCCGCAGGAATGTCTGTCTGCCGCTGGAACTGCTTAAGCTTCCGAAGCCGCAGCGTACGAAAAAGGTGACAGAGATGCTTGAGCTTGTCGGGCTGCAGGAATTCGGCCACCACTATCCTCGGGAACTGAGCGGAGGGATGCAGCAGCGTGTCGGTATTGCACGTGCTCTTGCAATTGATCCGAGAATTCTGCTTATGGATGAACCTTTTTCCGCCCTTGATGAATTTACTAAGGAAAAACTTCACGAAGACCTTCTGCGCATCTGGCGGCAGACGAATAAGACTGTTATTTTCGTTACGCATAACATTCAGGAGGCTGTATTCCTGAGCGACAGAGTTGTTGTGTTTTCGCCTCATCCCGGACGCGTCACTTCTGTTGTGAATATTACGATTCCGCGGCCAAGAACGCTCAGCATGAAGAATACGGTAGAATTTACAGAACTTGTCGCAAAAGTCCGCAACGGCTTTGTAGGAGTATGAGTATGACAAAAACAGCGGATAAAAAATCAATAGGGAAAAGAATCGCTGAAAGTCCGCACACCGTTACGCTTGTCTGGCTGCTCGGCCTGATTATTATTTGGGAAGCGGGTGCAACGGTTGTGTCGTTTACGAAACGCACGCCGGAAAACGTTCTGCCGCATTTGTATCAGATTCTTGCATCTGTGTTCAGTTTAAAAAAGGTGACTGCGACCCAGACTGCCGTTCAGGTAGTGCTCATTAACGCAGGCATTACGCTTGGCCGCGCGGTAATCGGTTTTGCAATCGGTGCTGCAGTCGGCTATATACTTGCGCTCTTTATGCGCCGGTTTATGGCGATTGAAAAGATTGTTTTTCCGTACCTCATGCTTATACAGATGATTCCTATTCTGGGAATGGCACCGATCGTTCTTGCCATATCCCACGATATCGACAAGAGCCGGATTATTATTGCGGCCATCCTTACGTTTTATCCTGTTGCGGTAAATACGCTTGCGGGGTTCAAAGCGGTCGAGGCGGAAAAATTTGAATTGTTTCATTCATATGCTGCAACTACTCCGCAGATTTACTGCAAAATGATGATTCCTGCAAGCATTCCGTATCTGTTTACGGGACTCAAGATTTCGGCGCCTATGGCAGTTACCGCTTCCATTCTTGTCGATACACTGCAGGGGGGCGGAGGGCTCGGCTGTATGCTTTCACAGTCGCTCAAACATGCAATGAGTATTTATGTCTTCTGGCAGATTGTATTTTTCAGCGCGTTTGTCGGTATTCTCAGTTACTATCTGATGGTACTGCTTGAGAAAGTCGTATCGCCCGGAAACAGACCTGCAAAAAAAGCGGGAGGCTCTAAATGAAAAAAAATATTATTAAAAAAGGAATGGTAAGTACCATTGTATATCCCGTGGTATTCGGCATAATTCTTGTCGTTCTCTGGCAGACACAGATACTTCATCACATACTCGGAACTGACACATTTACACTTCCTCTGCCTTCACGTATCAACAATATCATCGGAGATAACTTCAGCGTCATTATGAAAAACGTGTGGGCGACAGTGTTTGTTGCGCTTGCAGGGCTGCTCTTTGGCTCTCTGCTTGGTTTTATTCTTGCGATGATTGCGGCCATGTCTCCTCACTGGGGCGCCGGCGGACTGTCGATTGCCACTGCATTTAACGCCATTCCGATTATTGCTATTGCACCGATTTTTACGAATCTTACGAAGGATTTCAGCTCCGACCCGAATATACGCAGTATGTTTGCCAAGACGCTCGTTGTCATGATTACGTGTACTGTCAGCATGGGAATAAACGCATACCGCGGGTTTATTGAGCTGAAACCGTTCAGTTTTGATTTGATGAAGTCGTATGCGGCTGGCAGATGGACGATTTTCTTTAAGCTGCAGCTGCCTAACTGCGTGCCGTATATTTTTACGGCACTGCGGATAAGCGTACCCGGCTGCGTTATCAGTGCAATGGTAAGCGAATATTTTGCGGAATATATCATCGGTGTCGGACGGCAGATACGTGAAAGCATCGTGCTCGCACAGTATTCGACGGCGTGGGCATACATTGTCGTCGCGTGTCTTATCGGAATTGTTATGTATGCAGTTTTATTAATTGTTGAGAATATTCTGCTTAGAGGCAGAACTACAAAATAGTAATTTCTTTTCTGGAGGTAACATTATGGAAAGAGAAAGTGATGTACGGAAAAAAGGTGTTGTCCTGGCTGCATGCATCATTGCTGCAGGTCTTGCGTTGAACGGATGCTCGAAAAAAACCGGAAGTTCCTCAGCAGCTTCTTCTGCTGCCGGCGGTCCGTATTTTGCAAAGGGAACATCGGCAGAGGTGATTGTTAAAACATGTGCTGCCGCCGGGAAAGTGGGAAACTGGGGTCTCGGAAATGAATATGAGATTCTCGCACTTCTTTCAAAATACGGTCAGGATCAGAAATTCCTGAGTCAGGCATTCGATATGGACGGATTCGACGACGGGTCAATCTGGCTTGCTTCTGCAATGACATATAACGAACTCGGTCTTGTTAAAAACAGTTATGAGGGCGGTTATAAATACGGCGATTCCGTCGGCACAATCGACATGAACGACGAAGGCGTTGCAATGCTTGAGGATAATGTTTTCTGCAACCGCGAATTTGCCAAATCGAATCCGAATACGGTAAAGGCTTTTCTTTCCGCTTCAATGAAAGGCTGGAAATATGCATGTGAAAATCCGCAGGAAGCAGCAGATATTGTTTACAAATACGGCTCATCAGTTTCCAGCGGACACCAGTCTTACATGGCGGGCGAGGTAAAGAAACTTGTCGAAACCGATACCAAGGGAAATACCGTTACAAACTACGGCAATATGGATATTGCTGCCATGCAGCAGACTCTTGACCTTGCAAAAAAATATATAAAACTCAGCGATTCTGCTGCCAGCCAGAAACTCTCATCGCTAACGCTCGACAATGTTATTGACGCTTCGTACCTTACCGACGCTGCAGCAGGTAAGATCGGCAAGCCGGAAAAAGCTTCGGTTGCGATTCAGCTCAAATGGCTGCCGCAAGCGCAGTTTATGGGATACTATGTCGCACTCGACAAAGGATATTATAAAGATGCCGGACTTGACGTAAAGATCGTTCCGGGCGGAGGAGATATTTCCGAAACAACAGCAGTCTATACCGGTCAGGTAGATTTTGGCGTTACATGGGTTTCCAACCTGATTGCAGCAAATGCCGGCGGAATGGATCTGGTCGAAGTAGCACAGGTATTCCAGCGCTCCGGCCTGGTACTTGTTTACAAGTATGCTAAATAATAATTATTAACTATTCGAGGCAAAACATGGATCTGATTATTAAAAACGGAACTGTTGTTACAGCCAAAGAAATGTTCAAGGCAGACGTAGGTGTTACTAACGGAAAAATTACTGACATCGGCTCTGACTTGAAGGACAGCAATGCAAAAGTTGTAGATGCAGAGGAAAAGTTTGTCCTTCCCGGCGCAATTGATGCGCATACGCATCTTGCCATGCCCTTCGGAGGAACGATTTCTGCAGACGGATACGGTGCGGGAACACGTGCGGCCGTATGCGGCGGCGTAACAACCGTATTCGATTATCCTATGCAGCGAAAAGGGCACGGCATAGTCGAAACTGTTGAAACACGCCGTGCAATGGCCGAAAAAGAAGCCTGCTGCGATTTCGCGTTTCATTGCTGCATTACCGACCTTAACGGCGGTTCGCTGCTTGATGAATTTTCAAGTGCAGTGGATTACGGCATAACGAGCTTTAAATGTTTCTTCGTTTACAAAAAAGAAAATATGATGGTCGACGACGGTACGTTCGTGCGCATTCTCCTTAAAGCAAAAGAAGTTGGAGCTATAACGAATCTTCATGCTGAAAATCCCGACCTTATTGATCTGCGTGTTTCGCAGTATTTGAAAGAAGGGAAGACTTCTCCGTGGTATCACTATATGAGCAGACCCGAATTTGTCGCCGCCGAAGCTGATAAAAGAGCCGTACACTGGGCCGTCAATTCGGACGCACCTCTTTACATTGTGCATATGTCCGACAAAGAAGGACTTGAGGCTGCCGTAAAAGCAAAAATGGAAGGTGCAAAAATTTTCATAGAGACGTGTCCCCAATATCTTGAGTTTACGTGCGATGTTTACAAGCGGCCCGACGGACGCAATTTTATCTGCTCACCGCCGATGAAAGGTCAGGAAAGCCTTGATGCGCTTTGGACGGCCGTCAAATCGGGCGCCATCGATACCGTCGCGACTGACCATTGTCCGTTCCAGCAGAAGGAAAAAGACTGGGGAATCAACGACTTTACAAAAGTGCCGAATGGGTGCGCAGGCGTGGAAAATCTGTATCCGTATATGCTGGGTGCAGCTACTGACGGAAAAATCAGCTACAGCCGCGCCGTTGAGCTGTGCTCAACAAATCCGGCGAGGATTTTCGGCTGTACGGAAAAAGGTTCTCTTGCTGTCGGAAAAGACGCTGACGTTGTTATTTATGATCCGAAAAAGACATTCACTATTTCCGTAAAGAATATGCATTCCGATTACGATCACACAATCTGGGAAGGAAAGACCGTACACGGTTATCCGGTTCAGACGTATGTACGAGGAAAACTTGTGTATGAGGACGGAAAATATACCGGTACCCCGGGAGAAGGAAAATTTATAAAATGCGGAAAAGCTGCATTTTAATAAATTGATTTTAAAAAGTAAGATCATTACGGAGGTATAAAATGGTTGATAATAAGTATGCATCAGTTTTTATTCGAGAAGCAGTTTCCTCCTGTTTGTTATGTGAAAAAGAACCCTGTTCTTCTGCATGTAAAAAAAATATTGACTGTGCAAAGATTATTAAATCCCTCCGTTTTGACAATATATCCGGTGCACATGCACAGGCGGCAGATAATACTGCCTGTGCAGTGTGCACCTCTTTTGACTGCATGAAATCATGTACAAAGGCAAAAATAAACGGCGCCGTTCCCATTCACGATATTATAGGCGTTATTAAGAACATGAACGGGGACGATTTATTATTAAAACACGGAACGGACGCCTTCCCTGATACTGTTTCACTCGCTGTCGATTTCTGCGGGGTCCGCTGCGAGAATCCTTTTTTCCTTTCGTCATCAGTTGTCGCCAGTGAATACGATATGATAGCAAAAGCGTTTGACGCCGGATGGGCTGGAGCCGCCTTTAAGACAATAGGTGCATTCGTTCCGGAAGAAGTGTCACCTCGTTTCAGTACAATACGCAAAGAATCGAACACATTCATCGGATTGAAAAATATTGAACAGATAAGCGATCATACGCTTGAAGAAAATCTTGCATGCATCCAAAGGCTTAAAAAAGAGTATCCGTCGAAAATAATAATTGCAAGCATTATGGGAAGCTCTGTTGATGAATGGGAACTGCTCGCCCGGAAAGTGGAAAATGCCGGTGCCGATATCATTGAATGCAATTTTTCATGTCCTCATATGGCTACATCAGGTCTTGGAAGCGATGTGGGGCAGTCACCGGAACTTGTTGCAGAATATACGCGTGCGGTGAAAAAAAGCTCAAAACTTCCGGTTCTCGCAAAAATGACGCCGAATCTCGGGCATATTGAAATACCTGCGCTTGCAGCTGTGAAAGCAGGGGCGGACGGTATTGCCGCCATTAATACCATTAAATCGATTATGAACGTAGACCTTGGTTCGTTCATTTCAAGCCCCGACGTTTCCGGTTTTACGAGTGTCGGCGGCTATTCAGGAAAAGCTGTAAAACCCATAGCACTCAGATTTATAAACGATATAAAACAATGCAACGAATTAAGCGCAGTGCCTGTAAGCGGTATGGGCGGAATAGAAACATGGCAGGATGCTGCCGAATTTATGTCGCTCGGATGCGCAACAATTCAGGTAACAACGGCTGTTATGCAGTACGGATACGGAATTATTTACGACATGATAGACGGCATGAAGCGCTATCTTGCGAAAAACAACTACACAAGCGTAACACAGATTATCGGCAAGGCTCTTCCGAAAATCGTTTCAGCGGATAAGCTTGACCGGCATACAACATGCTACCCGAAATTTTCGCACAATATGTGCGTCGGTTGCGGCAGATGCGTTGTATCATGTTCGGACGGCGGTCATCAGGCGCTTTCTATAAGTAACACCGATGAGTCGTATCCCGTGATGAATGCAGAAAAATGCGTTGGCTGTCATCTGTGCATACTTGTGTGTCCTGTCGGTGCTATTGCACCCGGTCCGCGCGCGAATCACAAATAGGAACAGATAAGAATGCCATCTTCTGATGACTGAATTAATAATTATTATTACCGGAGGCAAAGTATGGTAACATGTAGTATGGAAAGGATGGAAGACAAAATAAGGACATTCAGCCGGTTCGGCGACACAGGCCACGGCGGAATTACGCGCTTCTCTCTCTCACCGGAAGCGATTGCGGCTCGTAATGAGATAAAACAGCGCATGGAATCAATCGGGCTTACGGTAAAAACAGACGACCTTGCGGATATGTACTGCACGCTTCCCGGCAGTGATCCGTCTGCCGGTGAAATCATGGCGGGCAGTCACTGCGATTCAGTCAGGCAGGGAGGAAATTATGACGGCATTTTAGGTGTCATGACGGCAATGGAAGCCGTGGAAACAATTGTTAAGGAAAAAATACCGCATAAACATCCGATAACGGTCGTTGTCTGGACGAATGAGGAAGGAGCCCGTTTTGAACCGGCAATGATGTGTTCCGGCATTATATGCAATAAATTTGATAAAGCAAAAATGCTTGCATCCGAAGCAAAAGATAAACCGGGATATACTTTCGGGCAGGCGCTTGAAGAATCGGGATTTAAAGGCTCGGAATCAAACCGCATTGATCCGAAGAAGACAACCGGCCTTATTGAACTTCATATTGAGCAGGGACCTATCCTTGAGAACGCAAAAAAAGATATCGGCGTTGTAGAAGGTGTGTGCGGCATGATTAATTATGAATTTACGTTCAAGGGACAGGCAGATCATGCAGGAACGTTCCCGATGAAACTCCGCAAAGACGCCCTGTTTTCCGCGGCGAAAGCACTGCTTTATCTGCATACGGAATTTGACAAACTTGATTCCAAACTTGTATACACGACCGGAAAAATCAGCTGCCATCCGAACATTCATACGATCATCCCTGATGAAGTAAAGTTTACCCTTGATGCCCGTCACCAGGATCCTGAAGTTATTAAGCAGTGCCTCGACATTATTAAAAAAATTCCGAAAGAAATTGAACGCTGCTCTGTAAGTTATGAAGAAGCATGGACCCGTAAAACGGTAAAATATTATCCGGACTATATTGATGACGTCGAAAAAGCAGCGAAAGAACTTGGATACGGTTATATGCGCATGTATTCCGGCCCCGGGCACGACGCGCAGTATATGTGCGAAATAGTTCCCACGACGATGATTTTCGTTCCAAGCATCGGCGGACACAGCCATTGTGAACTTGAGTTTACGCCGATTGAGAACTGCTGGAAGGGAGCAAACGTTCTGCTTCATACAATTCTGGAAATCGACAAAACTAAATGAACCGATTGCAATCGCTTTAGAGAGCAACATACCTCGCTCCGTTTGTGAGGTATGTTGCTGATGATTTTAGCGTGGTTGCAGGTACCTACAATTTCTTGTCCAGAAATTTTTTTATGTATAGTGCTGTTTGAATTAAACTCCGGGTGTCGCCGTCGGAAAGATCCGTTCCCAACGTTTCTTCAATTTTATGAATCCGGTAAACGACCGTGTTCCGGTGGCTTGCGTTTTCATCCGAAATCTTCTGGATGTTTCCTCCGTATTTTAAATAGAGTTCCAGCGTTTTCAGGTAGTCGGCACGTTTGTCTTCTGCAAACATATTCAGTTTTCCCAGAGTATTTTCGTACATTTGTTCCAGAACCTTTCTGTTTTTTACTTCAACTAAAATCTTAAAAAACCCCAGCGAATCGTATCTGCCAACCGAATTAACTGAATCAGTCAGTTCCATTGCATACAGTGCATGATTGTACATATCCGGCAGCTCTTTCTGATTTTTGCAGCTGTCAGAAAGAGACGTTTTTTTCCCGTAAAAATATTTATCATTTGCGGCAATCCGGGCTATTTCATACGCTGATTTTTCAAAATTTTCTTTTAAAACGTAAATTACTTTCTGGTTGTGTACGAAACCTGCATAACTGTTTACCGGCAGACCCAGTTTCGGATTAAAGGAGAAATTGACATAGCGTTTTATCTGCTCAATGTCGTTATTAAAGCGTTTCATTTCAATTTCCAGCAGAACAACGGCAAACTCTTCTGCATTATGGAATGGAGTGTTCAAAATCTGATTCGGGTCAAGGTTTTCCGGAGTAAAAATTGCGGTATAGAAGAAATTTTCAACTGAAAAAGCGTTCTGCCGGTCTGTTGCCAGCATATTGCCGACTTCCTGCATAACATCGATCGTATGTATTTCCCACGGCATGATAAAAAGCGGAAAGGAAAGTTCGTCGCATAAATCGATGATTTTTGAAGGAACATCATTGATATATTTTCCCGTGTTGATTATCAGCCCCGATGCGTTATGCGTTTGAAAATTGTCGATATAGGTTTTTAAGAACTGCGTGAGATTTTCCGATTCATCGCCTTTGTTGTCCTGCTGCCGTTCAAAATTAACGCCAAGCGTAATGGCAAGTTCCCCTCCTCTGATATATTCTATCGTTGAAGGGTCTTCTGTGTAGTAAATCCAGCTTATTACTCTGATTAAACCTTTTTTTCCGGCAATGAGCGTGAGTTTGTATTTGTTTTTAATGATGTTGTAAACGGATTCTACTGAAAGAGACATTTTAACCTCTCTATTTTGGTCATTTTATACAAACAATTCTATAAATATTTGGTGAAAATAACAATGTACATGGTGACCGATTGCTGTAAACTTTCCGCAGTATACATGATTGATGGAAACGTATCTGCAAAAGGAACGGGCTCAATCATCAATACGGAGGCAAAGTACAATATGACACCAAAAGAAATAGCTGAAGTGCAGACATCAAATGTTCTGCTCGGATGGAGCAAACAGAGCGGACTTAATCCGACTGTCGTTGACCATGCAGAAGGAATTTACATTTACGACACGGAAGGCAAGCGCTATGCGGATATGTCTTCCGAACAGGTTAACGTTAATGCCGGATATGCAAATAAAGAAATGGCGGAAGCGATAAAAGCCCAGCTTGACAAGTTTGCGTACGTTCAGGGTTCATGGGGCGTTGAAGTACGGGCACAGCTTGCAAAATCGATTATCGACCGTCTTCCGGACTGCTTCGGAAAAATTTTTTTCACGAACGGTGGTGCGGATGCCAATGAAAATGCAATCAAAATGGCCAGAATGTATACCGGCCGGTTTAAAGTAATGAGCCAGTACCGATCGTATCACGGTTCAACGTTCGGTGCCGGAAATCTGACGGGCGAACCGCGGCATTTTGCCCTGGAACCGGCAATTCCCGGATTCATCCATTTCTGCGGTCCGTATTCGTATCAGGAAAAAATCAAGTTTGCTTCAGAAGATGAAGAATGCGAATACTACGTTGGAAAGCTCCGCGAACAGGTAATTTTTGAAGGCGGCGACAGAATTGCCGCAATCATTCTTGAAACAGTCATAGGTTCAAATGGAATCATCATTTATCCGAAAAATTATCTCAAAGGCGTCCGCAAAATCTGTGACGAATTCGGCATTATGATGATTTGCGATGAAGTCATGTCCGGCTGGTACCGGACGGGAAAAATGTTCGCCTACATGAACTTCGACGTAACGCCGGATATCATTTCCTTTGCAAAAGGCGTAAACTCAGGCTATATTCCGCTCGGCGGCTGTATTGTTAAGAACGAAATTGCGCATTTCTTTGATGATAAATTCTTAAGCTGCGGTTTAACCTATTCCGGGCATCCGCTTGCCTGCGCGGCCGGCGTGGGCTGTCAGGAGTTCTACCTTAAGAACGACATTGAAGGGCATGTTCAGAAAGTCGGAAAACACCTTGGAAAGCTCCTGGAAGATTTGAAGGCAAAGCATCCGTCTGTCGGCGACGTCCGATACATCGGATTGTTCAGCGGTGTTGAACTTGTAAAAGACCGCAAAACGCGCGAACCGCTTGTCCCGTGGGGACAGGATCCGAAAGGAATCATGGGCACCGTCGTAAAAGAGCTCAAGAGCCGCGGATTCTTTACTTATTCGCACGAAAATGTCATCATTGTAGCACCGCCGCTTATCATTACTGAAGCGCAGCTTGACGAAGAACTTGCAAAACTTGATGAAGTTCTCTCGATCGTAGATAAGAAATACATCTAGGGCGTTCGGGCCGTCCCGTAAGTTTTACTTACGGGACGGCCCGTCGTGCGTTACGCAATTCCGCTGCCGCCAGGGCTTTAATAAGGAGATTTTATGTTTAATTTTACTACTGCACCGCGTACCATTGTCGGGGAAGGCGCGCTTGAACAGGCCGCTCCGTATCTTAAGGCATTTGGAAAAAAAGCACTGATTGTAACGGGAAAAGTCATCACAAAAACAGGACTTGCAGGTCAGGTTCAGAGCGTGCTTAAAGGTCTTGGTATAGATTCCGTTCTCTATAACGATTTACCGGGCGAACCGGATGACCTGATGATTTATGCCGGTGTCAAAGTTTTTAAGGACGAAAAATGTGATTTTATCATCGGTCTGGGAGGCGGTACGCCTCTTGATACGGCAAAAGCCGTTGCAGCCATGGCTGTCCTTCCCGGAAAATTAATCGATTATTTCGGAAAAACAATAGAAGGTGATTTTGCACCGCTTGTTCTTATTCCGACAACGGCGGGAACAGGTTCTGAAGTTACAAAATATTTTGTGTATACCGACACTCCGACAAACTCAAAGCTCCTGTTGAAAGGTGATGCCCTTCTGCCGAAAATCGCAGTAATCGACTACACCTATACAATCAGTGCCCCAGCCTCAATCACGGTAAACACCGGAATGGATGCGCTGGCTCATGCGGTAGAAAGCTATACGTGCCGCAAAGCAAATCCGGTAACTGATATGTTCTGCCTTGATGCCGTTAAACGGATTTTCAAATACCTTCCGGTTGCCGCAAAAGACGGAACAAACAGAGAAGCCCGCGAAAATATGTCGCTTGCAGCGTATGAAGCGGGCGTTGCAATCAACACGTCCCCGACAACGATCGTGCACGGCATGAGCCGTCCGATCGGTGCAGTATTCCATGTCCCGCACGGAATCTCAAACGCAATGCTCATCGTTGAGTGTCTGCGGGCTGTACTCGAAGGCTGCTACGAACGCTTTGCGCGTCTCGGTATTGAAATTGGTGCAGCAAGTGTGAGCGATGATCCGAAAACCGGTGCAGAAAAATTCCTTGGCGCGCTTGAGGATTTTACAAAGGAATTGAGCGTTCCGACTTTGCGTGAATACGGCATTGATCTTGAAAAATTTGCTGCTATGGAAGATAAAATGGCAGGTGATTCCCTTGCGTCAGGAAGTCCTGCAAACTGCTGGAAGATTCTGACAAAGGAAGAAGAAATCAGGATTTATGATATTTTGAGAAACAGGTAAATTCCCGGCAGGAAGAATACAGCGTGCAGCATGACAGTGTATGTAAAACCTGTTGTGCTGCACGATTTTTAATTTTTTATCAGATTTGCGATTGTCAGAACAGTTGTCGCTATGGAAAGCATTGTCGTCGCAAGCGGTGCGTATTTCGTAACATAATATGTAATAGAGTTTGTCGCTACTGTTATGGTCGTTTCCGGTGTAATCGGATCGTTCTTACTCATTTTGTTGCCGTGTAAATCTTTTATGGTAACTGTTTCATTAAAGTTTTTATCGGTAAGGATTCCGCCGGCAAGACCGATATAATAATCCCATGAACGTCCCGGAATGTACGGATAACGGCCGGGCGTATTGACAGCACCTGCTACCGAAACGAACGACTGTTTGAAAGGAATCATGAGTGTGTCGTACTGTTGTACGGTTTCTTCGCTGTAATAAGAGGCATCATACAGTATTTTGTTTACGTCGAGCGGAATTTCTTTTCCCTGCCTGATGATATATGCGTTTTCAATATCTGAAACAGCAGAAAACATACTGCTGTTTCTGCGGACTAAAAATGCATAATTCTCCCCGGACTGGAAAGAGATTGCAACATGTGCCGAACTTTCCGGCGTCGTGCTTTCTGTGAAATCTTTTTTGACTGTATTTAAATATAGAGCACCCTCCATAAACATGACGGGTTTAAGCTCTGTATAACTTGCAATATATACCGAATCATAGCAGACAAGGGGATAATTATCGTCGATGGAATTCTGGTTAAGATAGATTTTTTTTCCGGGCCGTTCCACCTGATCAAGAACACGGGTTAATTCAATACGGCTTGGATCTGCAAGCTCTGCAAGACCGTTGCCGTAATAGTTGACAAGATCTTTCAGATTTTCGCCCTCCAGCAGTTCATACATTCCCGGGCGTTCAACAGCACCTTTGAGTGTTACTTTGCGCGACATACGATTGATTGTGATTGTGTCATCCGGCCGTACGTACGGATTCTGGGAAAGATCGCCGAAGCGTTCCGCTTTGAACAAGTCATATGTATTTTTTGCACCAGAGGCAGATGTGACTGTTACATTCCTCATTGATGAATATGAAGTCGTTGTGCCTGCGATTACGGAAGAAAGCCGCGTGAGGGCCCATGCCTGTTTTATTTCTGTCTGATGAACTTCGCCATTTATTGTTACTTTGAAAACTGCTGGCGTTGTAAGTATGAATTGAACGCCGCTGAGATGATAATTTTCAGTAATAATTTGTTCTACAAACCGTTTGAGCTGCAGAAAAGTTTTACCGGCAGCATCAATAACAGTAAGATTCGCGACACGAATCTTGTAAGAAGTATCGACCGAAATAGCATAAGTAACAGGTGTGTTATTTACAGCGAACGCAAGCGTATAAAGATCACCGGCTGTAACGGGATAATCCAGAGAAGACATAGCCATTTGTGCATCAGGAATAAGAGCGGTTGAACCTGATGCAGAGTCAGCGACGACTGTTGCTAAGTCGTTTTGTGATTTTGCAGCTACACCCGTTATATCCTGTGCAGGCAGCATTGATACAGAAAGAATCATAATACTTAAAACAAAACAGATAAACTTTTTCATAAGATTATTTTTCCTTTTTGGGTGAGAGTTTCGCCATTGCTTCGGGATCTTTTTTTATGTTTTCTACCGCATTCAATGCAAATGCCATAAATATAGAAAGAAAGAATGCTGCAAAAGTTACAATAATACATAGTTTGCCACGAGATGGCTTTGACTTTTGATCAGGAACTTCAGCGTGTTCAAGTATCTGGAATACAGGAGTTTCACTGGACAATGTAACTTTAAGGACTTCAAGCTGCGTCTTGAGCTGGGTGTATACCTGCTGCTGTGCTTCAAGTTCAAGTTTAAGCATCGATGTGTCAAGAAGAATGGAGGAAACCGCAGATGCATTATATCCGTTTGACACGGAATTTTCCTTTTTTCGTATCTGTCTTTCGAGATTTATTATTTCGTTATAACTTGTGTCTATATTTTCCTCAAGATTTTTTTTCTGGAGAAGATCTTTATCTACACCAAGCTGTGTAAACAGATTTTCCATATAATCGGCAGCAAAATTAACAACCGACTGTGCAAAGACAGGGTCAATGTCCGAAAAACTGATGGAAAAAACTCCGGAGTCGTCATCATAATCGGCTGTCAGCTGTTTTTTCAGAACTTTCCGGCTTTCTGCACGAGGGGATTTTTTTATTTTATAGCGGCTTATTAAATCGAATTTGTCCACTATAGCGTCAAGAAACGTATTTGTTCCTGCAAGATATACGGCGAGTGAACTGTAGGAAGAGAGATTTGTCGACACTCCTGCAAGGCCTGCAAGGCTGCTCAATCCGCTTGAATTAAGCATGGAGGAAAGGTTACTGCCCGATGAACTGGAATTGTTTATAAGCATAAGGGCTGTCGGTGTATATTCATTTGGAAGCGGCGATTTTTCGGGGGGCAGCTTTATCGAAAAAATACTGAAAATGATAACTACAATCATGGCCACAAGGGTTATGGTAATAATCATTTTTTTCCTTCTAAGAAGAACCGCGAACAAATCGATCAGGCTGATTTCATCGTCACCTTTTTTCATGACTGGATTCTGCGGCGTGCATGATTCTTCTACAGGGGTATTTTCTTCCATAGGGTTCTTTTCCTTAATCAGACAAAAATTTTCAATATAGAATAACGAAATAAGAATACAACGAATAGGAAATTATGACAATGGCAGCCTGTTTTTGCCCTTTTCTGCGGAATCTTTGCATCTGTCCGATAGTCAGAACATATTTATATAATTAAAGCTGTCATTTTTATAAAATTTAACAACAGCTGTCTGTTTTCCGGTCAGCCGGCAGTACCTTTTTTTTATATTTTCCGTTTACGCATATAATGCCGGTACAGACGAGCACAAGTGCCGCGGGGATTTTCCAGTTTGCAAGCATACTGCCTTCGCCAAGAAGAAGGGCTGAAAGAATAACACCGAAAACAGGATTCATAAAGCCGAAAATTGATATGCGGGAAACGTCGTTGTACTTTAACAGGATGGACCACAGCGAATATGCGGCAGCAGAAAGAAATGCAAGGTAAAGCAGCAGCAGTCCGGCCTGTACGGAACCGAATGAAAGACGGCCTCCCGAAATATATCCAGCAGCAATCATGACTGCCCCGCCGGAAACGAACTGCCATCCGCTTAATAAAACAGGATTGTCGTACCGGGAAAAAAGGCGCAGCATAACCGCAGCAAATGCCGCGCCGACTGTCGATATGACCATAAATCCTTCACCTGTCAGAGTAAAACCAAAATCAAGAGTCTTGAGGTTTCCGTTTCCGGTAAGATTTACCAGTATTATACCTGCAAAACCAATGATGCAGCCTGCAATTTTCCTCAGGGAAAGTTTTTCCATGCGGAACAGAAGCGATGCGATAATTATTGAAAAGAATATATTCAGGCTCTCAAGAATTGCGCCTTTTATACCGGTCGTGTGCGCGAGCGAAATATAAAAAAATACATACTGAATGACAGTCTGGGCAAGAGAAAGAACAATAATGCGGAAAAAAGAAGGCCACGTCCGGGGAACCAGCAGTTTTTTTGATACTATGCTTCCCACAACAATAGAAATGATGCCGGCACAAAAAAATCTGCATCCGGCAAAAAGTATCTGGGACGGTATATCTGACCGGTTGATGGAAAATAATGCATATCCTATTTTAATAACAGGAAAGGCACTGCCCCATAAAGCGCAGCAGATAAGTGCAAGGGTTACAACGACCGGAGTCTGCTGAAGACGAGGTTTCATGCGCCTATACTACATTTGAAAGGCCGGCAAGTCAATAAACAGCACTATAAAAATCACCCTTCCCATTCGATTTTCTCTTTCCTGCATTCTTCTTCTATATGTTTCCGGTTTTCAGGGGTGCTGCCGACTGCAGCCGTATATGCACTTTTTACAACTACGCGTGATTCCGGATAGCGTTTCTTTGTAAGTTTTGCCGTTTCAAGCACGCAGTAATCAAGCGCAATTCCGACAATGTCGAACCTGTCGATATCATGAGCTGTGATTGACGCGCCGTATTCTTCCTTTTGTGCATCAAGCCCTTTGTGGACGACGCTGATCGTTACTTCGTCTCCCCTCTGCAGGACTGAACAGATGCCGTCTGTTATTTCTTCCTGCAGTTTTGCACCACGGGTATCCTGTACACAATGTACCGGCCATACTCCTCCGTTGACAGTGAAGGAACAATGGTTTACGGGGTGAAAATCCGCAGTTATAACGATACTGTCATACCGCGTTTTTTCAAGCAGGTTCCTGATATTTTTACAGGCCCGGGTTCCTCCCTGGACTGCGAGCGCACCGTCTTCCACAAAATCGTTCTGGCAGTCTACAATAACAAGACATGTTTTCATACGTGAAAGTATAGCAGATTTTTATGATATATTACATGCGGTCTTCAGAAGGCAGCTTTCCCTTTGCCTTGCGGTAGTTCTGTGAAAAGAGTGAAAAATTCGTATAGCCCGTTTTTGCAGCAATCATGCTGATTGTCAGGTTTGTCGATTTAAGAAGTGTCTGGGCTAAATCCATCTTTTTTTCAGTGATGAATTCTTTCAACGATTTTCCGGTCTCTTTTCTGAATATTCTGGACAGATACGACGGATTAAGGTGGACGTATTCTGCAATTTCTTCCCTTCTGAGATCTTCAGAAATGTTATCTTCTATATATTCCCTGATCTTTTTAATGAGGGAAATATCTTCTACTCTGTTTTTTTCATTGCTGAAATACTCGCTGAAGTAACATACGAGCTTTTTCATACGTTCGACGGATTTATATGATGAAAGAATAGTCTCCATAGTTTCTTTGTCGTCGAATAAATCATTAATTGATATTTTCTGGTCCGAAAGCAGGACTGCTATGAGCTGGATATATTCCTGATAAAATTTTTTTAACATGTCCGCTCCGCCGGGTCCGGAGGAAAGCCTTGTAAGAAATTTTTCTGTTTCGGTAATCATAATTTCCGGATGCCCGTCCTGCACCATTTTCTGCCATACACGCATATTCGGAAGAGGACAGGAAACGGCAGCCGGTGGAATTTTATCAATTTCAAATAATCCGCAGATATCTTCAAGCATGTTGTTTTTATAGGCAAGTATCCGGTCTGCTGCCTCGTGTATATGCGAAAGCTGAATGTCTTTGCCGGCGTATACGGCCGTATCAACTCCGTATTTTCCGGTAATTTCACTTTGAACTGATTTAAGCTGATTAATGTACGAGTCATAGGGAATCAGCCAGTCCGATTCCGGATAGACAATGCAGCCGTACTCACCGCTGGCAGCTGCAAAGAGCACGGTATTCTGATTCTCTGCAGTAAAATATTTTTTCACAACAGATTCAATGTCCTGCCGTCCGCATTTATTTTTTTCCGCGTTTGCGGAAACTATAAGCGACAGATACAATTGTGAATCAGGGGAAAGCCCTATATCAAGTTTCTGAATGTCATCAATTTCTCTGCCTATATCGTATTCCGGATCAGTGAATACCGGATGGAATACCGCATCAAGAAATTTTTCTCTTGAACTATAAATCATTTTTCCGTAAGAATAAATTTCTTCTGAAATGCGCTGCTGCCGCAATTTATTAACGGCCCGTGCAAGAACCTGTTCAATTTCTGAATAGGGCGCCGGCTGGAGTACATAATCAAAGACATTGAGTTTTACAGCTTTCTGTGCGTACATAAAATCAGCATGAGCGGTGAGAAAGATACAGAGGGTTGCATATTTATTTTCGCGAAGCCAGCTGCATAAATCAAGACCGCTTTCCATGGGCATCTCGATATCGCATAGCAGAATGTCGATTTTGCTGCTGAGTATGATTTTTTTTGCTTCATACGCGTTGTATGCTTTGCAGACTTTCTCAATTCCGATTTTTCCCCAGCTGATTCCGCAGAAAAGACCGCTTACGACGCTGACCTGATCGTCGACTATAAGTGCAACCACATAATACTCCTGAAAAAGATTCCGAAGTATTATAGCACGTATATTGCAACGCGCATTAGAAAAAAAGTATTGTAAGGTATATGATTAGTCGCCATTATTTTTACAGAAGAATGCCTATGAAGCGGTTGGTTTTTCTTATTCTGATGGTTTTCTGTGTTCCGTTCGGCGCTTTCTTTATATGGTACAATGCGCATGCCATTAATATCATCAATGACAGAATTGCGGAAAATACGAAAAGTAAAATTTCATATTATCAGGATTCCTCTGAAAGCATGCTGGAATATATTGAAGGCTTTATGATAAATACGGTCGCCAATGATGCGAATTTCCGGCAGCTTGAATTTAAACTTTCGGAACTTGATGCACATCTCAATTCGTATGAAATTCTTCAAAAATATCAGAATATGATGACGTTGAATCCTGTACTGCGTGCAATGTTCATATATACGATAAAAAACGATTTGTACCGGAAAATCTATACATATAATTTTCCTTTCCGCGACAAAGAAGTTATTGATGAGTACATAAAGAATAGAATCCTTTCACAAAAAACAGATATGAAAAAATGGACTGTCGAGAAAATAGGAGAGAAATACTATCTGCTGAGAATTCTCGGAATTAATAATACATACTGCATCAGTCTTGTTGATTTTGATGTGTTGTACAGAATGGAAAATCTGCAGGCGTTTCCCGAGGAGCATCTGTTTTATGCTGACGATACTATGCAGCCGCTTACGGATCTGGAAATACTGGTCCGGAAAAAAATCACTATTCAGAAGCTGCATCCGGGAGACAAATATTCAATCCTTGACGGGAACCGCAGGTATTTTTTTGTGAGTAATTATTCAAAATATCTTCATATGTATCTCATATCATGTTCTCCGTATTACGGGCTGTTGAAAAATATGGACAGGTTTCAATTTATTCTTCTGGTTGTGAGCGTCCTTTTTATGTTTCTGATAGGTCTGTGTTTTGTTCTTCTGAATCATCTCCTTATTTCTCCGCTCGATATGTTTGTACGGACAATGACGAAAATCAAGGAAGGCCAGATAAGCAGCCGCCTGAGTATGCCGGAATATATTCTGGAGTTTTCTCAGATAGGCACTGTATTTAACGGAATGATGGATGAAATTACAAAACTTAAAATAGAAAAATACGAACAGGAGATGGAACTGCAGAAAGTTGAATTGCAGCGGCTGCAGATTCAGATACGCCCGCATTTTTATTTGAACTGTCTGAAAATATTTTACGGCATGGCAGAGCAGAAACAGTACCGGAAGATACAGGAAATGATTTTGTCCCTTTCAGGCTATCTGCGGGCGCTTTTTAAAAACCGGGATTTTACCGTATCTGTCGATGACGAACTTTCCAGCGTTGAGAAGTATATGGATTTTCAGCAGCGGTGTGCGGATATTCCGCCTGTGCTTGTGACGTCGATTGCAGAGAACGTGAGGGAGTTTCAGATACCTTCCATGTCTGTGCTCACGTTTGTCGAAAATGCGTTGAAGTACGCACAAATCCCCGGAGAAGTATTAAGAATCAGAATAACGGCAAAAAAGCTTGAGAGCGGCGGTGAGTCATGCATCAATATAACGATTGCAGACAACGGCCTGGGGTTTTCGGAAGAATCACTTGCAAAACTCAATGCAAAGAATCCCGATGAGAACAGTCCGGAACAGATAGGTATTATGAATATCAGGAGACGTCTGGCGATTTTATACGGGAATAAGTTCGAAATGATATTTCTGAACCGCCACGGTGCGTGTATAGAATTGTTTATTCAACCGGAAGGTGTAATCCCACGGGGACTGTTGCAGGGGTATTAATTTCTGCAAGGTAACATTTTTACTATAACAATATCACATTTTTTGCATGCAGTGCGTATTGCGGCAGATACTGGTTACTTTTTTTGCATATTAATAATTTTTTATGGTAGCGGACTTGAAAAACGCGTGCAAGAATAATCAGTAAATCAACAGGAGGATTTTATGAAATTACAACTGGCTGCTGTGTGTCTCACCGCTGCTTTGTCTGTTTTAGCGGTTTCCGGCTGCAAAAACCGTGTCGGATCGGTGGATTCAAAAGGGTCTGCCGATGAATATGTCGTTACTATCTATGCGCCGTATAACGGTACAACGGACGATTGTGCAAAAATTTCCGCAGAGGCTAGTAAAATAACAGAGAAACTGATCGGCTGCAAAGTTGATCTTGTACGTAACGTGTCTGTCAATCAGCTGAATCTTGCGCTTGCTTCCGGTGAAAAACTTGATTTGTTCTATGCCTTTCCATGGGAAGTTTCTCTGTCATCCATGGCTGTCAGCAATCAGATTATTCCGATGGACGATCTCCTTGCAAAGTATGCTCCTGATATGCTGCAGTCCATTTCTCCGGACGACTGGAGATGCGTTATTATAGACGGAAAGAAATACGGCGTACCGATGAACAAGGATAAGGCACAGGGGCGCGGTTTTCTTATGGTCAAATCTGTTGCGGATGAAGTCGGGTTTGATTACAGCAAATACGTAACATATGCTGATCTTGACGCCTGCTTTAAAAAAGTGAAGGCTGCGCATAAAAACATGTGGACTGTTGTACCCAACGGCGGAACGATGAATCATCCCGCATGGGCTGCGGATATTCTTGGCGACGGCCTCGGGGTTCTTGAGAACTGCCTGACAGACAGCACAAAAGTGGTGAATCTGTACGATACTCCGTCATTTAAAGAATATTGTTCATATATGTATAAATGGTCTAAAGAAGGATACATGATGCCCGATGCTGTAAACACGACAGAGGGCTACGATGTGTATATTAATTCCGGTATCGGGTTCGGAACATTCTCTCCTTTTAAATCCGGAATCGAAGCGGAAGAGACGAGAAAGTGCGGCAAAGAAATGGTGATTGCAAAAATGTACGAACCTCATTCCACAACTTCAATGGTCAATGCCGCATGGTGCATTGCAAACAACAGCAAGAATCCCGGTAAGGCAATGCAGGTTTTAAATCTTCTGTACACGAATCCTGAACTTGCAAACCTGTTTGTTAACGGTGTGGAAGGTGTCCACTGGGAATTCGCAGACAAAGATAAAGGCATCATAAAATATGCAGATGGCATTACTGCTGCAACAACCGGTTATTCCGTCGTCGGATGGGCATGGCCGAACGAGCAGATAACGTATGTGTGGGAAGGTGATGATCCTGATGTCTGGAAAAAACTGGGAGAGTTCAATAAATCTGCGCATTCTTCTCCTGCAAAGGGCTTTGTATGGAATAATGAAAAAGTCCTGAACGCAGTAACGGCCTGTAATAATGTTGTCGCAAAATATGAAGCAGGTTTACTTACCGGATGCCTTGACCCGGAAAAAACGATACCGCAGTTCAATAAAGAGCTTAAAGCAGCAGGTATTGATGCTGTCATTTCTGAAAAACAGAATCAGCTCGATGCATGGTTAAAGACCAGATAATCTGACGACAGGTCTCTCGTCTCTGCGCCGGGAGACCTGTCTCCAAGGAGACATTTGATGGGAAAAAAAATTACAGCAAAAAAAATAGTAAGTTTCATTCCGTTTTATATTATGATGCTTCCCGGAATTGTGTATATCATAATAAATAATTATATTCCGATGTCAGGTGTGGTATTGGCATTTAAGCGGTACGATTACAAACTGGGAATGTACCGGAGCAGGTTTACGGGTTTTGATAATTTCAAGTTCCTCTTCAAAACAAAAGACGCTTTTAATATTACGAAAAACACGCTGCTGTACAATGCTGTATTCATTATTATCGGCACAGCAGCCGCTATCACCGTTGCGATTATCCTGAATGATATTACCGGCAAGAGAATAAAAAAAATGTGCCAGACATGTATTCTCGTTCCGTATCTTATTTCGATGGTCGTCGTCAGTTATATCGTGTACGGATTTTTAAATTCACAATTCGGTTTTATCAATAAGTCTGTTCTTGAGCCTATGGGAATAAAACCGGTTTCATGGTATTCGACGCCGTCATACTGGCCGTTTATCCTCGTTTTCGTCAATTTGTGGAAAAATCTCGGGTATAACTGCATTATTTATTATGCGACAATAGTCGGAATCGACAGAAGTTATTATGAAGCCGCAGAAATAGACGGAGCGGGAAAGTGGCAGCAGATAAGGTACATAACTCTTCCCTGCCTGAAAACGACGATTATTATACTCACGCTTATGGCAATCGGAAGAATATTCTATTCCGATTTCGGCCTCTTCTATCAGGTGCCTATGAACAGCGGTGCGCTTATAGATGCAACGAATACGATTGATACCTACGTATACCGCGGCCTTACTCAGATGAACAACATCGGTATGGCAGCTGCAGCAGGATTCTATCAGTCGGTGGTCGGATTCGTGCTTATTCTTTCGGCAAACCAGATAGTACGGAAGGTAAACAAAGAAAGTGCTTTGTTCTAGGAGATTGTAATGACAAATAAAAAATCGTATCAGATGGTAATAACAACCGTTATGATTGTTATCAGTCTTATATGTATCATTCCGTTTATCCTTCTGATAAGCTCTTCAATTACGTCGGAAGAGATGCTTGTTAAAAACGGTTACTCATTCTGGCCGAAGAAACTTGATTTGAGCGCGTATAAATATCTGCTGTTCGGCTCCGGTGCCGTGCTAAGAGGGTATGCAATATCCATCATCGTCACCGTATCGGGAACTTTGTTAAGTCTTCTGCTGACAATAATGTTCGCATATCCGCTGTCAAGGAAGGATCTGCCGGGCAGAAATATTTTTTCGTTTTTTATTTTTTTTACGATGCTGTTTAACGGTGGTCTTGTTCCCACGTATATTATGTGGACACAACTGTTCCACATAAAAAACACCATATGGGCGCTTGTTTTTCCGAACCTGCTCATGAACGCTTTTAACGTCATTATGATGCGGACGTATTTTATGACGAACATTCCCGAAGAAGTTATTGAAGCTGCAAGAATCGACGGTTCGGGAGAATTCCGCATATTGTTCGGTATTATAGTTCCGATGGCACTTCCCATAATAATAACAATTACACTGCTTGTCGGACTCGGCTATTGGAATGACTGGCTCAATGGTTTGTACTATATTAACAATGATAAATATTATAGCATTCAGGTACTTCTGACAAAAATGCTGGAAAATGTTGAAATGGTAAAGAAGGCTTCCTCTGCAGGCGCTTCCACTATGAAAATGCCGTCGACTTCCATCCGGATGGCAGTTGCAGTAATCGGTGCGCTTCCGGTACTTGTCGTCTATCCGTTTTTCCAGAAATATTTTGTTAAAGGTATTGTAATCGGTGCGGTAAAAGGGTAATCAAAAAATACGAGGTAGTAATATGAGTTTTCCTGAAAATTTTGCATGGGGTGCGGCATCAGCTGCATACCAGATAGAAGGAGCTGCATTTGAAGATGGTAAGGGTGCTTCCATATGGGATGTATATTCAAACGATACAAGACTGAATCCTGTTACCGGAAAGACTAATATACGGAATCTGGATACGGCAAATACTGCCTGCGACCATTATCACCGGTATAAGGAAGACGTTGCGCTTATGAAGGAAATGGGCCTTAAAGCATACCGTTTTTCGATAAGCTGGAGCAGGGTACTTCCTGATGGATTTGGAAAGGTGAACCAGAAAGGAATACAGTTTTACAGTGATCTTGTAGACGAACTGCTGAATGCCGGTATTGAACCGTATGTCACGCTGTTTCACTGGGATTTCCCGCAGGCACTGCAGAACATCGGCGGATGGGCGAACCCGCAGATGCCGGTCATCTTTGCTGATTACGTGAAGGTCGTTGTTGATGCCCTTTCCGACAGGGTGACGCACTGGATGACGCTGAACGAAGCACAGTGCCATATTATCATCGGTCATATTGACGGAAACTGCGCGCCGAAACTCAAAGTAACGTATCGTGAAGGGTTTTATCTTATCAACGCGATACTGAAAGCCCACAGCCTTGCGGTCAGGAAAATCAGAGCGTATGCCGTAAAAAAGCCGTCAATCGGAATTGCCGCAAATCCGTGTGCATATTATCCGGCTTCCGGCTCGAAAGCTGATATTGAGGCGGCCCGCACACAGGCTTTTTCTGCTGCAGATAAAAGTTTGTGGCCCACGACATGGTGGCTTGATCCGATCCTCCTGGGAAAGTATCCGGAAGACGGCATAAATGCATTCCGCTCCGACTTTCCCGAGGAACTGCTTAGAGAAGATAATATGAAGGATTTGTACAGCCCTATCGATTTCCTCGGATGCAATCTGTATCAGGGAACGGCAGTGCAGGCAGGCGCCGACGGTAAACCCGTATGCCTTCCTAAAAAGGCCGGATTCAATCAGACTGCCTTCAAGTGGGAAGTGACCCCGGAAGTACTCAGGTACATGCCCGATTTTCTATACGAGCGGTACGGACTGCCGGTGATTATTACCGAAAACGGTCTGTCCATGGCCGACTGGGTCGCACTTGATGGAAAAGTCCATGATCCGCAGCGTATAGATTTTATGCACCGCTATCTGCTTGAACTGCGCAAAGCGGCTGAAGACGGAACACCTGTTGCCGGTTATTTTGCATGGTCGGTGATGGATAATTACGAATGGTCGGAAGGATTCGGCGAACGGTTCGGCCTTATTCACGTAGATTACCAGACACAGAAGCGGACTATAAAGGATTCCGGATTGTGGTACCGCAGCGTGATTGATTCGAACGGGGCCAGCCTTTAAAAATTTCCTGCGGCAGCAGAAAAAGTACAGCTGCCGTACCGGAGCGTGCTGCTGCAGGAAATATTTGTCTCAGAATTACTATAGTATGAAAAAAAATCACCGGTTTGCTTTATATGGTATCATATCTGCTCTGTTGTCGGTTGCGGAAAAGGGTTCTTTTTTGTATTCTATTAATTGGTGTGATATCCGAATATGAAAAAAGAAAATCTCTATGAAAAAATAATCGCTGATATTCAAAAGAAGATAATCAATAATACCTATGCTCTGAATGACCGCATTCCCACTGAATTCGAGCTTGCAGAGCAATACCAGGTGAGTCGTATTACTTCCAAGCGGGCTCTGGAGGAACTTAAAAACGAAGGATATATTTACCGGAAACAGGGAAGCGGCAGCTATGTTTCCGATGAATTTAAATACCGCAGAAGCACAGGTGCCGGCAATTATGTTGCCGTTATCATGCCCCGGTATGTTTCTTCCGGCAGTTTTGCTGCCACTATCCGCGGAACATCTTCTGTAGTGCAGGAGAACGACCTTTCCCTGAAATTATATACAAATGTTAAATCACAGTCGGAAGTCAGTACCCTTTTGCAGGATCTGTACCGGCAGGACATTGCCGGGATTATTTACTATCCTTTTTCGGATGCTGAAAACATTGCAGTGCTGAATATGCTTGCAATGGCGCATTTTCCCCTTGTAACGATTGATAAATATTTTGAGTGCGTTCCCGTGAGCAGCGTGGTAAGCGATAATAAAAAAGGCGGGGAACTGTCGGCCGGATATCTTATCAGCAACGGGCACCGGACTATAGCGTTTGTTTCCGATATTCCGTTTGAATCGGCGACATCAATCCGTGACCGGTATTTCGGATATTGTACCGCGCTTCAGGCTCACGGTATTAAGGTGGATATGGACCTTATTGTTCAGGGAGGCTGGACGAGCGAGTATCCCCGTACGTACAACCAAAAAGCGTATATGGAAATCATTCAGAATCTTCTTGCCCGCGGAGTGACGGCCGTCTGCGCGGCGAACGATATTATTGCCACATCTATCATACATGCAGCAAGCGATATGGGAGTCTCCATTCCCGGCCGGCTTTCAATTGTCGGTTTTGATGATTCTGAAATGGCGGAATATATCCGCCCTCCGCTGACTTCGGTAAAGCAGGATTTTGTCCTCATGGGAAAAACTGCCGGTGAGCTCATCTGCCGTTCCCGTGAATCGGGGAAGCTTGATTATTCACGGACCGTTCTGCCCGTTTCTCTTGTAGAGAGAGAAACGGTTGCAAAAATCGATAATTGATATATCAATTAATATATAATTCTCTTTTTTTACTTTTTTTTCTTGACATATGGGTATTTTGTACTATACTAAACATATATTTGATATATCAACTTTGGCGTAGTACACGCAAGCTCCGCTTGTCCGTTATCTGGAGGAAAAAATGTTGAAAAAAACGATTGCAGTAGTAGTGGGATTATGCCTTGCAGGCAGCTCGATTTTTGCCCGAAGCAGCAGAAAAACGGGTAAAAAAACAACGCTTAATGTCATGTACAAAGAAGTCACCGGATATACTCCCTGGCTTGAACAGGCAAAGGCACAGTTTGAAGAGGCAAATCCGAACGTGACGGTAAAACTGTTATGTCTGCCGAGTACCGAGGCAGATTACAACACAAAGACGGCTCTGACGCTGCAGACTGACAACAGCGTGGATGTAATGGTTACTGACAGTTTCCTTGTTGCATCTCTTGTCGGTTCAGACTGCCTTGCGCCGCTTGATGTGTCTGACTGGGCTGACTGGAAAATGCAGTACCCTGAAAGCATCCGCAGCAGCCAGACTATAAACGGAAAAGTGTATGCAGTTCCGTATACGACTGATACCCGCGGGCTGTATTACAATGCAAAAACGCTCGCAAAAGCCGGAATAAACATGCCGTGGGAACCGAAGTCCTGGGCAGACGTTCTTGACGCTGTCAAGAAACTGCAGGCAGCAGGTATTCCGTATCCGATTTGGATGAACGGTTCAAAAGCTCAGGGTGAAGGAACGAGCATGCAGACGTTTGAAATGCTGCTTTCCGGAACAAACGACTGGCTGTATGAAAACGGTAAATGGGTGACAAAATCAAAGGGTTTTACCGATTCACTGAAATTTATTCAGTCCCTGCATGATATGGGAATTTATTCGAATATGAATCTTGCAACGATGCTTGATGCGAACGGCTGGCAGGTTCTGCCTGAAAAATTTGCAAAAGGCAGCGATGTGGGTATCCTTCTTGACGGCTGCTGGAAAGGAGCGGACTGGATCAACGCGCTGGGTGCAGACAAAGTGCAGGATACCGTCAAAATAGTACCGATGCCCCGGCAGAACGGAGCAGGATTTACTTCAATGAGCGGCGGATGGACGCTTGCAGTTTCAAAACTTTCAAGTCATAAAGATATGGCATTGAATTTCATAAAACTTGCAGTTAATAAAGAGAATATGGTGTTCTTTACGACAAAAGGCGGAGATATGACAGTTCGTTCTGATGTCGGTTCCGATCCGCGCTATGCTCAGCTTAATTATTACCGGACGGCAATGACTCCGTATATTGCATGGACCCGTTTCCGCCCGGCTGTTGACGGATACCCGAGTGTGTCAATTGAAATCCAGACGGCTGTTGAATCGGTCATTTCCGGACAGAAGACGGCAGAAGAAGCTGCAGCTGTTTATGCGGCAAATATCAGCAAGATTGCCGGAAAGGGAAATTACGTCGAAAAGTAACAGCAAAAAATTAATTTAAAAACAATGGAAAGAATTACAGGCCGTTCCGCAGCTGAAGCTTTCGGGGCGGTCTGTTCTGCATTTTTCTTAAGGGGTGGCTCAGGATGCTATATTCAAACCAGGTAAAAAAGGCCCGGCTCATGATTCTGCCGGCAGTTTTTCTCATACTGCTTTTTTATGCAGGGCCTGTCCTGCTGGCTGTATTCTATTCTTTTACCGACAAAATGCTCGTCGGTATAAAATCAAAGAACTGGTCTTTTGTCGGTCTGGAAAATTATATGGTCATGTTCCGTGACAGGAACTTTTATCTTTCCTTACTCAATACGATTGTGTTTCTCTTTTTTTCTGCAATTATCGGGCAGCAGGTTCTGGGATTTTTCCTTGCTCAGCTGTGCGAAAATGCAGACCGCCATATTGCCCATATAACAAGCCTCATTGTGCTTATTTCATGGGTTACGCCGGAAGTTGTCGTTTCGTTTATCTTCTTTGCCTTTCTCAATCCGAACGGCTCTCTTAACGGCTTTCTTCAGATGCTCCACTTAAAGCCTGTTGCGTGGCTGTACGACCATGCAATGCTTGCCATTATATTTACGAATATCTGGCGTGGGACGGCATTTTCTATGCTGATGTTCCAGGCCGCGCTCAAATCTGTCGATTCAAGTGTGAAAGAAGCGACTTATATAGACGGCGCATCAGGATGGCAGATTTTAACGCGTATAACGCTGCCAATGATTTCCGGTTCCATCATGACGAATACGATTCTTATTACGCTTCAGACGCTTGGACTGTTCGGCCTGATTTACGCGCTTACGGGCGGTGGTCCCGGATTTAAAACTACGACCCTTCCCATATACATGTACGATAAAGCATTTGCTGCATACCAGATAGGATATGGTACTGCGATGGCAATCGTAATGCTTGCATTCGGCATGATACTGAGTGTTGTGTATGTTAAAAAACTTGGTAAGGATTTTTAAGGGAGGATTGGTATGAATAAACATGTGAAAAAAAATATGACTGATTTTGTACTGCTGCTTATCGCCGTCCTTTTTTTCTGGCCGATGCTGTGGCTTGTCTTTTCTTCGTTTGATGCAGATGCAAACTTTGCAATCAAGATTCCGGAAAAATGGACTATGGGAAATTACGCGGCTGTCCTCAGCAAAGACGGAAATATTCAGTCGTTCCTGAACAGTTTTGCCATTGCTGCACTTTCCGCGTGTATCGTTACCGTGCTTGCACTGCTCGCAGCGTATCCACTGTCGCGGTACAACCTGAAGAACAAGAAAAAAATAATGTATTCGATACTCTTTCTCACCGGACTTCCAATAACGGCAATTATGGTGCCGGTATATATGGTTTTCTTTAAATTGAAAATCAGTAACTCACTCATTTCAACTGCGTTGTTTCTTGCCTCAACGGCACTGCCGTACAGCATATGGATGATGAAAAATTATATGGATGCCGTTCCTGTTGTGCTTGAAGAAAGCGCATGGCTTGAAGGCGCAGGTATTCTGCAGACGATACGGTATGTCATTTCGCCTGTAATTCTACCCGGAATTTTTGTGGTGTTCATTTTCGTTTTTTCCGGCAGCTGGGGTAATTTCTTCGTACCGTATATCCTTATAAGTTCTGTCGATAAGATACCTGCTTCAGTTTCGATTTATCAGTTTTTCGGATCATTTAATCAGGTTAATTACGGACATCTTGCTGCGTTTTCCGTATTGTACACGCTTCCGATAGCTGCGTTGTACCTTGTAACAAAACGATTTACCTCGTCCGGCTACGTGCTGAGCGGCGCCGTAAAATAAACAATTTGTTTCTTCTGAGGAGTTTGTATGGCGTTTCCTTTTTTTACTATTGAACGTATTGAAACTGTATTTGCAGCTCTTGAACAGCTGCGGTATAAAAACCGGATCAATATTGACAGGTTTGACAGTTATTCCGGTGACGACGGAGCAACCGTCAATTTTTCTCCGGCATCTATCCCCGCACCGGACGGCGTCTTTAAAAAAGGACAGCTGTGGTCGGGGCGGGATGCATATCTGTGGCTTTCGGGAATACTGTTTTTCCCCGCGGAATGGAAAGGCCGCGATGTGCTTGCGTATTTCGATTTCGGAAAAACGGGCGGCGGTAATTCATCAGGATTTGAAGCTCTGCTGTATGTGGCAGGACATCCGTATCAGGGAGTGGACTCGAATCACAGGGAAGTTTTTTTTGATACTGCGAAAACAGGCTCAACTGCTGATATTGCGCTTCGGTTGTGGAGCGGCCTTGAAGGCGGCGGGCAGCCTGCCGTACAGCAGCATCAGTTCAAAGATGCGTTCATAGCGTGCCTTGATAAGGCCTGTGACGATTTATGGTACCTGTCGAAAAATATTATTGAAACAATCCGCGTGCTCGATCCTGACAGCAGCATCCGGGCTGATCTTGAGCAGTCGCTTACAAAAGCGTTCTGCCTCACTGATTTTACAAATCCGGGAAGCAGTGAGTGTTATGATTCAATTGCGGCAGCCGACGAACTTCTTAATAAAATGCTGAAGGCAATGCCTCGCAATAATGATGTGGTAGTCAGCTGCGTTGGACACAGCCACATAGATATGGCGTGGCTGTGGCGGATGAAGCACACACATGAAAAAGGTGCACGTACTTTTTCTACCGTGAACCGCCTCATGGAACGGTATCCTGAATATATTTTCATGCATACGTCTGCCCAGTTATATGATTTTATTAAAACTGATTTTCCCGAAATTTACGGGGAAATACAGCAGCGTGTAAAAGAAAAAAAATGGGAACCGTCAGGCGGTATGTGGGTCGAAGCTGACTGCAATATTACGGGCGGTGAATCGCTTGTTCGGCAGATACTGTACGGCAAACGTTTTTTCAAGAAGGAATTCGGATATGAGAATACGTTTCTCTGGCTGCCCGATGTGTTCGGCTACAATGCTGCGCTTCCGCAGATTCTCAGAAAATCGGGCATAGACACATTCGTAACGACTAAAATAAGCTGGAATGAAGTGGACATGATGCCGTATGATACATTTGCATGGCGGGGCATAGACGGGTCGGACGTGCTGACCCATTTTATTACGACGCCCGATATGTATGATACGACGAAGTTTTATACGTACAACGGCAACATTCTGCCTAAGACCGTGGCCGGCATATGGAAAAAATATAAGAATAAGGATCTTACGAAGAACCTGCTGCTTTGCTACGGCTGGGGAGACGGAGGCGGAGGAGTAGACCGCACAATGCTTGAAAACCTCCGGCAGATAGAAAAAATTCCGGGGCTGCCGCAAATCCGCACATCGAATGTTACTTCATATCTTGAGAACCTGCACAAGTCATGGGACGATAAAGCGAATACCGCATACAGACCCGTGTGGGACGGAGAAATGTACCTCGAATTCCACCGGGGAACGTATACGTCTCAGGCCCGGAACAAAAAAGCAAACCGTGAGATGGAACTTGCTTTCCGTACAGCGGAAATACTGCAGACTTTTGCCGCTTCTGTGTCGGGCAGGTGGGATGCATACGATACGACTGCATTTGCGCGCGGCTGGCAATTGATACTCCGCAATCAGTTTCACGATATAATACCAGGTTCGAGTATTCATGAAGTGTATGAAGACTGTAAAAAAGAGTACGGCGAAACCGCAGAAATCGCTTCGGTGCTGACAGAAAATGCACTTCACGTTCTCGTTATTTCCGGAGCGGAAAATGTATATTCTGTGTTTAATAATGCAGCGTGGAAAACGGCGGGGATTGTAAATCTTCCGCAGACAGACCTGGAAGCATTCCATGTTGAAGATGGAAACGGAAAGATAATTCCATGCCAGAATACGGCGGAGGGCAAGTGCTGCGCCGCGCTCACCGAAATGGAACCGCTTTCATTTACCAGTCTGCATGTCGTACCCGGAAAAGCCGGTACTGCTGAAATTCCGTTTGCAGTTACAGGTACAACCGTGGACACTCCGTGGTATACGCTTACCTGGAACAATACGGGAAGCATTGACCGTATCTTCGACAAACAGACCGGGCGTGAAGTACTTGCGGCGGCAGGAAACGTGCTTGAAATGTTTGAAGACAAACCCCGTCAGTTCGATGCATGGGAAGTAGAAGCAACAATCGATTTAAAAAAAGAAGTTGTTAATACATTCCGCGGTGCAACTGTTATTGAAAACGGCCCGTGCTGCATCCGCATCAGATTCGCGTGGGACTATAATAAATCCTCCGTTACCCAGAATCTGGTGCTGTACGCAGATACAAAACGCATTGATTTTGAAACGACGGTCGACTGGCACGAGCGCAATAAACTGCTTAAGGCGGCTTTCCCCGTGAATGTATGCGCGTCAAAAGCCCGCTACGATATTCAGTTCGGAAGTATTGAACGTCCAGTACATCAGAATACAAGCTGGGATTTTGCAAAATTTGAAGTATCGGCACATCAATGGGCAGACCTTTCCGAGCACGGATTCGGCGTTGCGCTTATGAACGACTGTAAATACGGATACGATATAAAACAGAACATGATGCGCCTTTCGCTGCTTAAGTCTGCCGAATATCCTGATCCTTCCGCAGATGAAGGTCTGCAGAGATTTACGTATTCTCTGTTCGTACATGATAAAGAGTGGTACGATGCCGGTATCGTGCAGTCTGCGTGGAATCTTAATAATCCCCTGTCCGCAGTAAAAGGCGGCACTGTGGAAAAATGCAGAAGCATGCTCACGCTGCATTCCGATTACATCGCGCTCGACGCATTCAAGAAGACTGAGGATGGTAACCGCGTTCTGCTGCGTTTCCATGAGTATGCAGGCGGCATGTCTGCGCTTGATTGTACGTTAAATGCTCACGCATCCTGCTGGTATGAAGCAGACCTGATGGAAAATGCCGCGGGAGAAAGACACCCCGGCGGGCATATTACGGCACAGCTTCATCCGTTTGAGATTTTTACCGTTATTCTTGAATTGCAGTAATGTACCCGGAGAAGGGCCTGCCCTGAGGTTTTACTCACGGGAGGCCCTTTTCCTGCTGCGGTACGACCGGTTATTTTCCGAACCTGCTGTTCCAGTCCCAGTCGAATTTAATTATAAAATCACTGTCCGCATCTTTTTCGTATCTGTTCAGCTCAGTCGAATATGTCTGTACATGAATTTCACCTTTATTAAGATCAAACTCCGTCAGGCGCATCCAGCCGTCTCCTTCGCGCATTTTTCCGTCGTCGATGTTCAGAAATTTTTTCAAGTCCGTCCTTCCCTGATAATCAGACAGGAGCTGATATACTTTAAATCCTGCATCGTCGGTATCAGTTCTGGCACTTTCCGATTCATCGCCGTTCCAGTTGTGTCCGCATAATACCAGGAATATCTGCTTATTCTTTGTTATTAGTTTTTCCCAGAGCTGCTGCGGCGTATTGCGGTTCATGCCCTTTCGGTATGAGTCTTCCAGGCGGGATGCAGTGCCTGGTGCTGTACTATCGTATGCATACGATAGATATTCATGGGTTACGAGAATTACCGGAATATTCTTATGTGCATCAAGGACTTTCTGCGCCCATGCTATGCTGTCGTCGGACGGTTCAAGTTCAAGCCCGAGGAACAGAAATGTCTGTCCGCCTCCGGTAAATGCAGACCATGAATTGAGTCCGTTGCCGGATGCTCCGCCGTACCATTTTTTTCCGGAAAAATGACTGCTCGCTGGACCAAAATGGGTATTGTACATGGAACCTCCGTCGACGCGGGTCTGGCTGTCAGTCTCATCGGTCCATGCTTTGTCATAGTCGTGATTGCCGGGAACGACTCCGTACGGTACGGTGTCGTCAAGTATGGACATTGCTTTGTCCGCAATATCCCATTCCGACTGCTGTGTCCCCTGGTTCTGGACAAGGTCGCCGAGATGGACTGCAAATGCAATCTGCCCGCCGTTTTTTACCGAAGCTGCCGCGATGTATTTCATCTGCCTGTAGTAAATATCTGCCTGATTGATGGCAAACGGGGGATCAGATGTCGTTTGATACCGGTAATCACAGTAATTCTGTGTATCAGGAATGACCGCAAGCGTAAAAGTCTGGGCTGCAAGAGCCGCAGACATTCCGAGAAGAAATAGTATCCCGGAAATAAAGTGTTTTATTTTCATATACCCTCCAAAAATATATAAAAATATGGAGGCAGCAGATAATACTATAATGTGTGCATGGTTAAATACTTGTTAGAAGGAATGTTAAAGAGGTGTTTTAAAATTATTCCGGTATTAATCATGTTCTTACACTATTCCTGCAGAATGCTTGCAGGATAATATTGACAGTATGTATTCCGGCTCCGATAGACAGCTTTGAAAACTGCATAATAATACAACTGTCAGAGAGGGGAAAAATGAAATTTACTGCATTCAAAGATTCGGAAAACTGGTATAAAGGCAACCTTCACAGTCATACGACGAATTCAGACGGACATCTGCAGCCTTCCGAAAGTGTAAAATTGTACAAGTCATACGGGTATAATTTTTTATGTTTTACCGAACACGATTTGTATACGGATTACCGTTCAAAATTTAATTCCGATGATTTTATCATCCTTCCCGGTATTGAAGCCGGCGTGTATTTTATTAATATCAGGACGAAGTCGCTTGAAAAAGTTCATCACATGAATGGCATCCTGGGTACATCTGAAATGCAGGCTGCCGCTCATCACGGTCTGTTCAGACACAAGCAGCGGCTTCTTCCGCGTATCATATATAAGAAATGGGACGGAGCGGAAGAAGCTGAACGGCTTGCTGAAAAACTGCATTCGCATGGCTGCCTTGTTATGTATAATCATCCGTCCTGGTCGAGGGTTGCTCCGAAAGAATATATGCATACGAAAAACCTCTGGGCGCTTGAGATATTTAATTACGGCACAATGAATGAATGCGGACGGGGAATCTGTACGAGGGAGTGGGATACGCTGCTTGAGAAAAACACATTCATACTGGGAACGGCCGTTGATGATAATCACAACGCCGGAAAGTTTGACGATGCATGCGGCGGATATATTATGGTACAGGCAGATAAACTTACTCATGATTCAATAGTGACGTCTCTGCTTGAAGGACGATTTTATTCTTCATCGGGACCGGAAATTTACAACTGGGGAATTAAGCACGGCACAGCATGGATAGACTGTTCCGCTGCCGCCAGAATCAATTTTGTCTGCGGCGGACCGGTTGGGAGCGGCCATACGTATTTACCGGAACTGCCCGGCGGTAAAATTGTTCACGGGGAGCATGTCATGAAGGGAACGGAAACATATCTGCGTATCGAGTGCATTGATTCAGCAGGACGAACCGCGTGGACGAATCCGGTAATGTTGTGATACCTGCTTCAGAAGAAAAATCAGTGTTTTAACAGGCCGGGAATCGGTTTACACGATTAATTCAGTAAAGTCAGCAATGACATAATCAGCCTGAGACGCAAGCTCCGGGATTCCTGCAGGCCACGTGCTTTTTATTATCTGTGTAGTGAGTATTGCAGTGAGACCGGCATCTTTTGCACCTTTAAGTTCATTGAATCCTCCGTCACCGATGAAAACGCTTCTGCTTTTGTCAGCTCCGGTTTTCCGGACTGCAAAATCGTATATAGCCGCATCAGGTTTCATCAGTCCAGTATCGCAGGAGAATACTGTTTCATTAAAAAACGGAAACAGGGGAGAGTCTTTCCAGAACAGCGTATCGAATGCATCCGCATTGCTTATTAAAGTTATTTTTTTGTTCCGCTTGTGCAGTTCCTGTATTGTTTTCAGAATATCAGTATCTATTTCAACCATAGCACGGCGGAATCTGTCTTTACGTACGTCGAATACCGCTTTTATGATTTCCGGGGATGCATCAGGTCTGCAGTTTTTAACAAGATCAGAAACTATTTTTTCCGGACTTGTTATCCGCCCGCGGGCGCGGTTTTCGTAATTGAATTCGGAATTTGAGTCCCATTCTTTTTTTGAAATGCCAAGAAGGTTGTATTCACGGCTGTCTTCTTTTTCGTACGGTTCAAGTTTTATAAGGGTGTAAAATAAATCGAAAAAATAATAATCAAATTCCTGCATGTATTTCTTTTTACCATACTTAAGGACACGCTGCAATACTTTTTTCTTGCATGCAGTCAGATTTCAATGTAAAATTACACGATCGGTGGCATAAACTGTTTATCGGATGCACCGGCGCCTGTATGTAGAAGAGGAGCTGCCTGTGAAACGAAGTATCCTGCCTCTGTTTTTTATTATACTGGTATTAACCGGATGCGGTACACAGACACCTGCAGATACCAATCAAACACCTGCAGAACCTTATACCGGTTCACGAACAGCCGGACACGAAGCTGTTACCGCATACGACAGCCTCACAGCTGAAGAGATAACCGGGGCCGTAAATCTGAAGACGTATTTTGAACATGCGTCAGTCGGCCGCAATATTTTGAACGGCGTGCAAAAACTGATTGCAGGCGGCCTTGCGCTCAAACGCGGTACGTGGGAGACGTGGGCTCCTGTAGATGATGACGGGAACCCGGCGTATTATACAGACGGGAATGACAGCACCGGGTATGTATTTGATACGACTACCATGAATGAAACAAAAGCGGGAATGATAAAAGCATGGTTTGCCGCAAATAACGGCCTGTTCGACAACGCCTGCGGCAATCCGTCAGCGGCTGATAAAATTGATTATTTCCGCGATGCAGTTGCTGCGTACGGTATCGGAGCTGCAGCTGACGTCGCAATCATGAAATTTTGCTGGATAGATCCTGACGCAGATATTTCCGGTTATAAAGCGATGATGAGCAGCCTTCAGGAGAAATACCCTCATCTTGTGCTTGTGTACTGCACGATGCCGCTTACGAACAGCACTGATTCTGATACAGTTGCCCGCAATACGTTTAACAATGCGCTCAGAATGTACTGTAGTGCAAATAATTTGTGGCTGTTCGATATTGCCGATATAGAAAGCCATCAGCCGGACGGAACGGCGTATACAGACGCGGAAACAGGTGCCGAACTGGAATGGCTTGACTATTCGCATGATTCGGGTCATATGAACTCAGGCGACGCCGATCTGCGTCCCGCAAAAGCGCTTATCACCCTGCTTGCACGTATCGGAAGTTCCGACTGACAGGAGGCCGTTTCGTGCAGGCGAAGTGGCGAAGAAACATGCGGAGGAGTTGTGTGTATGGGCAACGACGGAAAAGAAGATTTATACAACTATATAAAAGAAATATCTCCGTCGGGCAGTACTGATGAAATAATGAAGATTATTGAAGAACTGCATCCGAAAAGGTACGGAAAGGGAACGCTGCTTGTCGGACAGGGGAATACTGCTTATAACTGTTATTTTGTACTGAAAGGATGCCTGAGAATATTTTTTGTTGACGATGACGGAAAGGAGAATACATCCGGCTTCATAATCGAAAACGAACCGGTGACGATACTCCAGAGCTACAGGTTCAGGAAGCCCTCTCCGTACAGTATAGAATGTATAGAAGACTGCATACTGCTTGAAGGCGACCTGGAGAAAGAAGAAGAGCTCGGAAACAAAAATCCTGCATTGAAGCAGATAATCCAAAGAGGTTTGGAAGATGATCTTGAAAAGAATCAGACAGAACAAATACGTTTCCGGTCTATGTCACCCGAAAAACGATACCTGGAATTTCTTGCAGACCGGCCCGGACTCGCAGCCCGCATTCCGCAGCATCAGCTTGCAAGTTACCTCGGTATGAATCCTGAATCTCTCAGCCGTATCAAACGGCGGCTGCATGATTCTTCCGCCGCGGAACGGCACCGATGAGCATCCAGACCGCAAGTAGTATTTCCGCCAGCGCCATAGGAATTGAAAGGATCGGTTCTGCAGCCGACGACAGGTGCATTAATAAGGTGCTTTCCGACAGACTGAAAGAATGCAGCAGTACATAACAGCCACCGCTGAAAATTATCAGCAGAGACAGAAGGCGCGGGGTAAATTCCGATTTCACCGCCAGTACGCCGAGTAAAATCAGATGCAGCCCGAAAGGTATTAATGCGGCCGACCAGACTTTTTCAAACAGGACTATATGTTCAAGCGCATTTTTTCCGGCTCCCGGTGCGGTCATCAGCATAGAAACTGCTGCTCCGAGAATAAGAGCGTATAAGAGACGGAACCCCATAGCGGTTCCGGATAATGCCGGATTAGTTTCTTTATAAAAAAAGAACAACGAGAGTGAAACTGTTACGTCAAGTAAAAAAATTATCCACCATAATACGATTTCAATCAGGAATTTCGTATTATGCAGCAGTACTGATTGCGCGGTGGCTTCCGCATCATTTGGTAGTACAATCTGCCTGTGGAGATACCCGTAGGCAATACCCGCTGCGATTGCCATGAGCAGCAGGCTCAATCCTGTAATAACTGCCGCTTTTCTGTTCGATTTAAAATGCATTTCCGCTGTTTTGCCGCTTGTTTTCATTGTATATCCTCCTGAATACGAGTGTATCACAGAGAGGACTGCATTTCATTGACTAAAGGTAAGAAATGGAGGATATGAGGAACGGACAGTCGTCTCAGCAGCTTGCACTTGAATATCGCCTCAAGGCTCGTTTCCATATGAACAGGGCGATTCCGAAAAATATCGGAATCGCTGCAAGCGCGTACAGAATATAAGACAGCGGAAGAATTTTGAAGACGAACATCGGCGCGAAATTAGTAATGATGAAAATGGGAATAATAAATACACCTGCAAGCTGTACCGTACGGTTGTAAATTGTCATAGGCATGTTGTTAAAATCCCACAGCGCCCAGATACTGTCCATAAGGGAATCTGATTTAATTGTCCAGAATGATACGAGAACGGGGATGAGGAGAACGGGATATGTCAGTATGCATCCGATAATCGTAAAGAAAAGATATCCGAGTATATTCCAGGCAGTAAAAGGAACGCCGCATTTTACCCATGAAATTACTATCATGGTAATACCTGCTGCATAATTTGGAATTCCGAGGCCGAGATCGAATTTTCTGAACGAAATCATGAACAGCGAATTGACCGGTTTTGTTAAATACATATCAAGCTCTGCCATGCGCACGTATTCGGGAATGGACGCGATGTTCGGATAATAAACCGAATCCATAATGCCCGTGATTAACGTGTATGAGCCTATAAACATGAGCATCTGCTCAGGCGTAAGTCCGTTTATGGTGAGCCCTGCCGTGAACAGGACGATGACGTACAATGACTTTGCAAAAACAAACGCAACTTCCGTACACATGGCGATGATGAAATTTGTTTTGAATTCCATCTGTGCAATCAAACTGTTTTTTACAAAATGTCCGTATAATGAAAGATATTTCATATCAGCCTCCGACGGCGGAATAGTTTTTCATTCCTGCTTTCCAAATCAGTTCTCCCAGTCCCCAGCATACGGCTATCCAGATAAGCTGTAATGCAATTCCGTTAAGTATCTGCAGGGGCTGCGCCGTTCCGCAGAGAATGGAAACGGAAAAATAATTTGTATACGAGAACGGAAGTATTCTAAAAAATATCTGCATGGTGTGCGGGAAAATATCAAGCGGAAAAATTCCGCCGCTTATGATATTTCCGACGAGGGAAATGATGAACAACACTCCCGACGATTCGCGCATCCAGAATCCCAGCCCGCTTACTGCATAAAAAATTGAAAAGTTCAGTACGAGCGCCAGACAGACGACCGGCAGAAAAATAACAAAACGAATCATGTTTATTGTGTGGTACACAATATATCCGCCTGCTATGTATATAATAAGCAGCAGAAATATGGAGCAGAGGATAAGGCTCGTTTTTTCTCCGAGGAATTCAAAGAACCGGTATAGTTTGTAATTAACGGGACGTACGATGTATTTTGCCAGTCCGCCGTTTTTTATGTCTTCATTTATTTCATAAGCGAAACCTGGAGATATGATTTTCGCAAGGAGACAGGCAAAACACGCATACATAATCATCTGCGGAAATGTGTAGCCGTACAGCACTCCGCCGGCAGCAGACGCATACATTCCTTTCCACAGAAAAATTTGTATAAACAGCGGAAAGAAAATGCTTGTAAGCCCGAAGTAAAAATTTGCACGGTACTGAAAGGCTTTCATGAGCCCGAGCCGGAATACCTGTTTATATGCTTCCATCTGTGCCTTTCCCCGTTGTGTACAGCATTCCGAGGCTTTCTTCCAGAGGCACATCCTCAACGGAAAAATCCTTTATGTCGTACGTATTCAGCAGACTGCTCACAACCGCATTTGTCTGTCCCTTATCCGCTTCCAGCACGGTCGTCCCGTTTTCCGAGGAACGTATTTTCCATTGCTCCGAAGGACTAACCGCATCAAGCGTCTGTATTTTAATAATTTTTTTGTTTGCAAGCCTGCTGTTTACCGCGTCGATTGCTCCGTCGTACACAATCGAGCCGTGATTGATTACGATTGTACGCCTGCACAGCGCCTCAATGTCTTCCAGATAATGGCTTGTAAGCAT